>JABLTN010003549.1_pt1 | contig 70942 bp, 66 predicted proteins | sample 7160141 | NCBI WGS metagenome assembly JABLTN01 (sample SAMN14651226, study PRJNA627086) | human gut metagenome | isolation source: feces | host: Homo sapiens | reverse complement strand
GTTACGCTTTAAATTATAAAACCCCAGTTGAATATAGAAATCAACTAGGATTTAATTAATGTTCTTTTATTGTCTACTTTCTATTGACAAGTTCACTTTGTTTGTTATTCTTTTTTTGTAATTTTACTTGCATATTATTGCTTAATGAACTTAAAATAATTAGAAATAATAAATTTAATGAAAAAGAACTTATTCAGTTATTTAATAAATATGGTATTTATTTAGTTATCGAGGATGCTTTACCTAGCACTAAGATTAGAGGATGTTCTATGGTAAAAGGAAATAATCCTTGTATATATATTACTAGATATTTTAAAGAAAAGGCTAGTTTTTACTTTACTTTATATCATGAACTTGGTCATGTAAAAAAAGATTATAATAGACTTAAAAATAAGATTATTATTAATGATGATGATAATGAAAAGGATATAGATAATTATGCTTTAAATGAAATGATTGATAGTAATACTTGGAATAAGATTAAAGTTAATATTAATGATCTAGAACATATATGCAGAGAAAATAATATACCTTTATGTTTTGCTTATTCTAGACTTGCTTATGAAGGTATTATTTCTTATGGGAGTAAAGAATATAATGAACATAAAGAATAAATAAATTAGGGGTTATGCTCCTAATTTATTTATTCTATAAAAGTTAATTGATGGTTTATTGAATAATCTAAAGTTTATTCTTGATTCTCCAATACCGCTTGATACATATAAGTCAGTATCGTTTACTTTATAATAGTTTTCATAATATTTTTTACTACCATATGGTAAAAATAATTTTTTTACATATGGTATATTTATTTGGCCATTGTGGGAATGACCCGCTAATACTAAGTTTACTTTATATTTACTTAAAATTATATCAGTGTAATCTGGTTCATGAGTAAGGATTATTTTATAACTTATGTCTTCGTTATCGGTAAAGTAATTCATTACTTTATCAATATCTGATTCATTATAACTATAAGTATCTACACCTCCAATAAAGAGTTTATCATTATCTTTACCATAGATAATATCATAACTATTTTGTAAAAGAATAAAGCCACTATTGGTATAGATATCTTTTAATAAATCTATATCTTTAACATGATCATGGTTACCAATGATAGCATATTTTCCATATTTTGATTTTATATTATTTAATTCTTCAATTAAATCTTCTTTATCTTTATCAGTAGTAGTAAAGTCTTTATCTATTAAATCTCCAGTAAAAAATACAATATCTGGATTGATTAGATTTATTTCTTCTACTATTTGTTTTAATTTATCTTTATTGGTTACTCTTAAATAATGTAAGTCACTAAAATGAACTATTTTTATTCCATCAAATGTAGTAGCAATATCTTTAGTTTCAATAGTATATTCTTTAGTTTTTAATCCTTCGGTACCACCATATCTAGCATAAATTACTACTAGTGCTATAAGTAAGAATAATATTAATAGAAATCTTATAAATTTTTTCATGATAGGCCTCCTAGTGAAAGATATACTAAAACTGATAGAGCATTATGCATAGCATGAATGGTAATAGTAGAAAAGATATTATTTGTTTTATAATAAAGAGTAGCAAATGCTATTCCTAATGAAGCATAAGGTATTAGATATACTAAATCTAAAGGGGTATTTATATAACTTACTATATGTAAGAAACCAAATAATAAACCACTTGTTAAAATATAAATATATTTATTATTTATAGCATCTTTAATACTTTTTCTAAAAGTTAATTCTTCACATATAGGGGCATATATTACAGTACTAAATATCATTAATAGAGGAGATGTATCAATATAGCTTCTTACTAGTTCTTCATTACCGGCGATTGTTTGCTTTAATACAAAGGTTATTATAATATTACTAGTAGCCATAACAATAAAGCCTACTAGCCAATATTTAAATGATTGTTTAAAGTTTTCGGAAAAGTTTTTAAAGTATTCTTTTCCATTTTTTGATAAAGTTTTACGATATATTATGATAAATATTATTAATAATACTAATTCAAATAAAACAGTATATATTAGATATTCTTTTTCTGATAATGATTTTAAGTTAATATTAAATATACTAAACATAACTGAATTAAAGCATAATAGTAATAATATTATACCAATGCTTTTAAAAATATTTTTAATTTTATTTTTCATGTTACCACCTCTTATATTATAACAATAAATTTTAAATTTATCTATATCTATTATGTAATTTTATGATATAATTAATTATGTAGTTGGAGGTGTTATAATGAAAAAGATTAATAAACAAAGAAAAGATTATTTATCTTGGGATGAATTTTTTATGGGAGTTGCTAAACTTGCTGCAAGAAGAAGTAAGGATCCTAATACACAAGTTGGTGCTTGTATTGTAAGTAAAAATAATAGAATTTTATCAGTAGGATATAATGGAACTCCAAATGGATATGATGATCATTATTTTCCTTGGGATAGAGAAGGTGATGCCCTTGAAACTAAATATCTTTATGTTGTTCATGCTGAAAGAAATGCTATACTAAATTATAGAGGTAGTAATAAAGATTTAGAAGGAGCAAAAATATATGTTGATTTATTTCCTTGTAATGAGTGTGCAAAGGAAATTATTCAAGTTGGTATTAAAGAATTATATTATTTAGAGGATAAATATAAAGATACTAAAGAAGTTATTGCTTCTAAAAAGATGCTTGATGCTTGTGGAGTTAAGTATACTTGTTTAAAAGATAAAATTGATGTCTAAATTCGACATCTTTTTTAATTTTTATCTCATATAATTATTTTGAGGTGGAAAATGAAAAAGGCATATTTGGGAATTGATATTGGTAGTATATCTACTAAAGGGGTTGTTATTGATGAGAATAATAATATTATAGCAAGTTCATATTTATATACTGAAGGTAATCCTATTTTGGCTAGTAAGAGAGTTATTAGGGAACTTAAGAATAATATAGACTTAAATAAATATAAAGTGGTAGGAGTAGGTACAACTGGTTCTGCTAGAAAATTAATTGGAACAATACTAGGAGCTAATACTATTAAGAATGAAATTACTGCGCATGCTATCGGAGCTATGAGTATATATCCTAATGTTAAGACGATATTTGAGATAGGAGGACAAGATTCGAAGATTATTATTATTGATAATGGTATTGTTACTGATTATGCAATGAATACTTTATGTGCTGCTGGCACGGGGTCTTTTTTATCTAGTCAGGCTAAAAGACTTGGTATTCCTATTGAGGACTTTGGTAAGATAGCACTTACTAGTGATAATCCTACCAAGATAGCTGCTAGATGTACAGTATTTGCAGAATCTGACTTAGTACATAAATCACAAATAGGACATAAAAAGGAAGATATAATAGCAGGTCTTTGTGAAGCGGTTGTTAATAATTATTTAAATAATGTAGGTAAAGGTAAAAAGATTAAACCACCAATTGTATTTCAAGGCGGAGTATCGAAAAATATTGGGGTAGTTAAGGCTTTTGAAAAAATTACTGGATATAAAATATATGTTGATAATAATTCTCATTTGACTGGTGCTTTAGGAGTAGCTATTTTATCAAGAGCAGAAGAAGAAATTGATTTTTCTTTTGATATAGAAGATATTATTTTTGAAACTAAAGGAACAGAATGTAAGGGATGCTCTAACAACTGTGAGATTATTAAAGTTATGAGAGATAATAAAATTATTGATTCTTGGGGAAATAGATGTCCTAGAGGAGAACTTGTTCACAAATAATGATATTTATCATACGATAATATGGGAGGAATAATTATGTATGATGTTTATCAAATTATGGCTGGAGATACAATAGATGCTATTGCTAATAAGTTTGGAACTAATAGTAGTGTTATTAGACAATTAAATCCTAATAGTGGATTTGGGGTTGGCAGTATGATAGTAGTGCCAGTAACTAATCAATATTTTGATATTTATACAATTAAAAAAGGAGATTCTTTATATGAGATAGCAAGAAAATATAATACTGATTATAATTTACTTGCTATGCTTAATGGTATTAGTACTAATGATTATATTTACCCTGATACAACAATATTAGTTCCTAAAAAAGATGTTAAGTATTATTTTACCAAAGATAATGATACACTATCTTCAGTTAATAAACTACTTGGTAGTAATATTAATAATCTTTTAAGACAAAATAAAAATATTTATTTAAGAGAAGGACAATTAATTGTATATAAGGATTAACTTTTTAACTATAAGGAATTACTTATAGTTTTTTTGACCTATATATGATAGGCATAATGATGTTTCATTTCTAGACTAAGAGGCTGGAAATGACACTAAAAGACCTTGGCTTTTAGTGAAAGGAAAGTATTGATATATTTAGTTATTTAGTGTATAATTTAATTATGATAGGAGAGTTGTTATTATGGTATTTAGAAGACCTTATGCTTTTTTAATTAAACATTTTAGATTGATACATATTATTCTTTTTATATTATTTGCTTATATTACTTTTAAGGCTAATAGTATATTAACTTTTTTTAAAGATTATATTAATTATAAGGGTAGTATGGAGATTATATCTAGTGATTATATTAATGTATGGATATTTATATTTTCAATTTTAATAATTGGTATATCAATAATTATATTCTTTTTAATGAGATATAAAAAGAAGCCTAAATTATTTTATGTTATTACTTCAATAGTTAGTGTTATATCAATAATATTATTCTTATATTTATATGGTAATATTAAAGCTTTGGAAAGTACTAGTATGGCCGCTAGAGAGATTAGATTACTTAGGGATATTAGTAGATTTAATTATTGGATGTTATTTATTATGTGTATTCCTACTTTAATTAGAGGATTAGGCTTTGATATTAAGAAATTTAATTTTAATAAAGATTTACAAGATCTTAATCTTAGTAAAGAAGATAGTGAAGAGATTGAAATTAGTACTAATTTATCTTCGGATAAAATACTTACTACTGGTAGAAGAGGTATTAGAGAACTTAAATATTATTATGCAGAGAATAAGTTTTTTATAAATATTATATTAGGTGTAGTAGCAGTTATTCTTATACTTATATTTCCATTTAATAAATTTGTTATTCATGGTACGTTAAGTGAAAAACAAATGTTATCTACAAGATATTTTAATTTTAAAGTTATTGATTCTTATGTATCTGATAGAAATAGAATAAGTAGAGATAATGCTTATGTTATTGTCAAGTTTAGTACTAAAGGTAAGGTTAGTAAATATAATTTTAAATTAGATAATTTTGTTTTAAAAAGTAAAGATAATGATTATATTCCTAGTCTTAAATATTATTATTACTTTGATGATATTGGTACAGGATATAAAAGGGAAGAACTTGCTACGAATAAATATAATGAATATATTTTTGTATATAATATTAATAGTGAAGATAAGAATAGTAAATTTACTTTAAATTATTTAGGTGATGATAGTAAAATAAGACTTACTCCAAGTGTTTTGGAATAAGTCTTATTTTTATTTATTTTGTATTATGAAAGATTATATCCATGAATAAATTATAATATATATTGGTAATTTATTTGGTAAATTAAGGAAAATAAGTAATTTTATAATTAATTTTGTAGACTTTTGTTATAAATTGTTATAAAATATTATTAACAAGGAGATAACTAATTATAAGGAAGGTAAACAAAATGGTTGGTAAAAGAGTAAGAGAACTGAGAATAAAAAGAGGTTTATCGCAACAAGATTTAGGATTAGCTATTGGTGTTACTAAAGTATCAGTATGTGGTTATGAGAATGGGACTAGAATTCCTAATTTAGAAAAACTTATTAAATTAGCAGAAGTACTTGAAACTACTACTGATTACTTACTTGGAAGGGAAGTTCCGGTATGGGACGATGCAAACAGATCTTATGTTGGATCAGTCTCCTACGACGATGTTAGTTTTATTACAGAACTTAGACATTATCCTGGACTTTATAATAAGATTATGAAAGATGTTAGAAGGTCTGCTAGTATTATTAATAAAAAGTTTAATTAATGAAAGAAGGAATATATATTATGTTAGATGTTAAAGATTTATATAAAGAGAGTTATATTGGTAAAGAAATTACTGTTAGTGGTTGGATTAAAAGTCATAGAAAGCAAGCTCATTTTGGCTTTATAGACTTATCTGATGGTACTTGTTTTAAAAATTTACAAGTTGTATATGATGATAAATTAAAAAAATTTGATGATATTACCAAACTTAAATTAGGTAGTGCTATTACTGTTACTGGTAAGTTAGTTGAATCTCCTAAAGAAGGTCAAGATTTTGAACTTGTACTTTCATCATTTGTATTAGAAGGTGATTGTCCTGATGATTATCCTCTTCAAGCAAAAGGTAGACCAACAAGAGAATTTTTAAGGGATATTGCTTATTTAAGACCTAGAACTAATTTATTTAATGCTGTATTTAGAGTTAGAAGTGTGACAGCTTATGCTATTCATAAGTATTTCCAAGATAATGGTTATGTATATTTTCATGCACCTTTAATTACTTCTTCTGACTGTGAAGGAGCAGGAGAGATGTTCCAAGTTACTACTTTGGATTTAAACAAAGTAGCAGAAACTGGTGAAGTTGATTATGATAAAGACTTCTTTGGCAAGATGGCTTCTCTTACAGTATCTGGTCAATTAGAAGGTGAAACTTTTGCTATGGCTTATAAAAAAATTTATACTTTTGGTCCTACTTTTAGAGCAGAAAATTCTAATACTAAAACTCATGCTTCGGAATTTTGGATGATTGAACCGGAGATTGCCTTCTGCGACTTAAATATGGATATGGATATTATGGAAGATATGCTTAAGTATGTTGTTAAGTATGTTTTAGATAATTGTCCTAATGAAATGGAATTTTTTGATAAATTTGTAGAAAAAGGTTTAATTGAAAAACTTACTAAATTAATTAATAGTCATTTTGTTAGAATTGATCATAAAGATGTTATTAAAATTCTTAAAGAAGCTGATGTTAAATGGGAATTTGAACCTGAATATGGTGAAGATATTGCTAAAGAACATGAAAAATATATTACTGAATATTTTGATGGGCCAGTATTTATTAAAAATTGGCCTAAAGATATCAAAGCCTTCTATATGAAACTTAATGATGATAATGAAACAGTAGCCGCTGTTGACCTTGAAGTACCTGGTGCTGGTGAACTTATGGGCGGAAGTCAAAGAGAAGAGAAACTTGATGTTCTACTTAAGAGAATGGAAGAACTTGGCATGGAAAAAGAAGGTATGGAATGGTACTTAAATCTTCGTAAATTTGGTGGCTGCTACCACAGTGGATTTGGTATGGGATTTGAGAGACTTCTTATTTATCTAACTGGAGTTGATAATATTAGAGATGTTATTCCTTATCCTAGAACTCCTGGTAATTGTGAATATTAATTAGAGGCATAAAATGAATAAAAAGGAAGTTGAACTTACTAAGTACTTTGATAATATGTGTATTATTTTTAATACTAAAAAGGTTATGTTTAGTGAGTGGGAAAAGTATTTTAAAAAGTTAAAAGAAACAATAATTAGTGGAGTTACAGATATTGATTATCCTAAGTATGTTGAAGCTTTAAAGAGTTGCCTTGTATATTGTGAAGATTATGGCGATATGTATAAGTATCGTAAAGATATGGCTAATCTTAAGACTTTTCTTAGATACTTTGAAGTATAACTTAAATGGTTATACTTTTTTCTTATATATATTTCTTTTTGGTTAATACTATTACTAGAAAGGAGTGTGTATTTATGAAGAAAGTTTTATTACTTATTGCAGTAGTAGCAGTTTTATCGGGATGTGGAACTAATGATAAACTTACTTGTACTTATGATAATACAGTAGGTGATGTTACTTCTAAGACTGAATATGTTATTGAATATAGAAATAATAATATTAAAAAAATAAAGGCTACTTATGATTATAAAAGTAATCATGTTGATGGAGTAGGTACTGGTACTGATGGAACTACTAATGATAAAGATGATAATAAAGATAATGATGGTATACTAGGTGGTACTGTTGGTAGTGCTTTAGATGATGTTGTTGATGGTATTACTGATGGTATCATTGATATTTCTGGTATTAAGACGAGACATAATAGTAAGTTTGGTACTTATACTAATATTAAAGGTTTTACTAGTGATGTTAATGTTAATGATGATACTAATTATAAAGTTATTTATACTTATGATTTAAATACTTTATCAGATAATGATATTAATAATCTTGGTATTAATAGAGACTTAAATACTTTTAAGACTACTCTTACTAATCGTGGTTTAACTTGTAAATAGTTAATGCTTATATATAATATGTATGGTTGATACTTAAGTTAAGACTAGTTAGGCTTAACTTAACCTCTATAGACTATAGGCTATAGGGGCATACGAAAAAATATTACTCTCTTTCTAGAGAGTTTTTCTTTGCTAGGAGGTTGTTATTTGAGTTAAATTGTGATAAAATTATAACTAGTAAATATGATAGAAGAGAAAGAAGGAATATTATGGGTTATAAAACAATGGATGCTAATGAAGCTGTTAGTAGAGTTAGTTATAAATTTACTGAAATAGCGGGTATTTATCCGATTACGCCAGCGTCTCCTATGGCGGAGAAAGTTGATGTTTTAGCAAGTAAGGGAGAAATTAATTTCTGGGGTAATAAAGTTAAGGTAATTGAAATGGAATCTGAGAAAGGAGCTATTGCAACTGTTCATGGTGCACTACAAGCAGGAGTACTTGCTACTACTTATACTGCTAGTCAAGGATTACTTTTAATGATTCCTAGTATATATAAAATGGCTGGAGAAATGCTTCCGGGAGTTATTCATGTAGCTGCTAGAAGTTTATCTACGCATAGTCTTAGTATTTTTGGTGATCATCAAGATATATATGCAGTTAGACAAACTGGTGCTTGTATGCTTTCATCTTCTTCAGTGGAAGAAGCTTATCATATGGCTATGGTTAGTCATTTAGCTAGTATTAAGTCTTCACTTCCTTTTATTAACTTTTTTGATGGCTTTAGAACTAGTCATGAAATTGATAAAGTAAAAGAAATTGATCTTAGTAAATTAGAAACTTTTATTGATAAGAAGGCTCTTAGAAAGTTTAGAGATAATGGTATGATAAGTGGAGCTACTACTAGAGGAACTGCTGAGAATGAGGATGTTTATTTTCAACATACTGAATCAAGAAATGGTTATTATACTAAAGCTATAGATAATGTTATTTATTATATGGATAAGATTAATAAAATATGTAAGACTGATTATAAACCATTTAATTATTATGGAGATAAGTCTAGTAACGAAGTTATTATTGCTATGGGTTCAGTATGTGAATGTATCAAGGAAGTAGTAGATAATCTTAATAAGAATGGTAAGAAAGTAGGCTTAGTTACTGTTCATTTATATAGACCATTTAGTAATAGTTATTTATCTTCAATTATTCCTTCTAGTGTTAAGAAAATTGCAGTACTAGATAGAACTAAAGAAGCTGGTAGTAGTGGAGAACCTTTATATTTAGATGTTGTTAATGCTTTAAAAGATAGAGATATTAAAATTATTGGTGGTAGATACGGATTATCTTCTAAGAATACAACACCCGCTATGATTAAGAGTGTATATGATAATTTAAGTGGTGATATGAAGAGTAATTTTACTATTGGTATTAATGATGATGTTACTAATTTAAGTTTAGATATTGATAATAGTTATAGACTTGATAATAATAATTATGAAATGCTTATATATGGATATGGTTCTGATGGTATGGTATCTACTTCAAAAGATATTCTTAGAATTATTGGGGATAATACTAAGAAGTATGTTCAAGGTTATTTTCAATATGATTCTAAGAAGAGTGGTGGTGTTACTAGAAGTCATATTAGAATAGGAGATACTCCTATTAGGAGTAGTTATTATGTTGATAATCCTAATTTTATTGTAGTATCTAAAGATTCTTATATGTATAAGTATGATATTCTTGATAATATTAGAGAGGGTGGTACACTTCTTTTGAACACTAATTTAAGTAGTGATGATTTAATTAGAAGTTTACCTAATAAAGTTAAATATTTACTTGCTCTTAAAAATGTTAATGTTTATACAATAGATGCTTATAAAGTAGCAGGTGAAATGGGTCTTAAGAATAAGATTAATACTTCAATGGAAGTTTGTATTTTTAAGATTATGGATATTTATAATATTAATAAAGTTATTAGTATTATGAAAGATAATATTAAGAGTAGATTTAGTAGTAAAGGTAAAAAGATTATTGATATTAATAATAAAGTAGTTGATAATTCTCTTAAGTATTTGAAAAAGATTAGTATTGATAGTTCTTGGGTAAAATTAGAATATAGTGATAATAAGAAATTAAACTTTAATGAAACAATTAATTTACTTAAGGGAGATACACTTCCTGTTAGTAGTTTCTTAGATGTATCTAATGGTGTCTTTGAAGGTGGTACTACTAAGAATGAAAAGAGAAATATTGCTGAGTCGATTCCTAACTGGATACCTGAAAATTGTTCTGAATGTAATAAATGTGCTTTTGCTTGTCCACATGGTGTTATTAGACCTTTCTTACTTGATAAGGATGATAAAAAGATAGAGTCTATTCCTTCAATTATGCCTAAAGATGTTAATTTTGCTATTGGTATTAATTATGAAGAATGTACAGGGTGTGGATTATGTGCGGTTACTTGTCCTGGTAAGATGGGTAAGAAGGCACTAGAAATGGTATCTAATAAGAGACATGATAAAGAATTTGATTATTTACTTAAGAATAATATTAATGATAAGTATGATAGTAATATTTTAACTAGTAGAAATATTAGTTTTAGAACTCCTAAATTTGAATATTCTGGAGCATGTGCAGGATGTGGAGAGACTCCTTATTTAACTAATTTAACTAGAGTATTTAATGATAACTTGGTCATTGCTAATGCTACTGGCTGCTCATCTATATATGGTGGTAGTACTCCTAGTTTTCCATATAGTATACCTTGGGCTAGTTCTTTATTTGAAGATAATGCTGAATATGGATATGGTATTCTAAATGGTATTAATATGAAGAGAGATAAGATTAAGAAATACATGAAGGAGTATCCTAGAAATAAGGTATTTAAAAAATGGCTTAATAATATGAATAATTATGATATATGTAAAGAAGTATATAAAGAGATTGATTATAAGAAACATCCTTATTTAAATGATATGAAAGACTATATAGTTCCTAAATCTATGTGGATAGTAGGAGGAGATGGATTTGCCTATGATATTGGATATGATGGTATAGATCATGTTTTATCAAAGAATGATAATATTAATATTATGGTACTAGATACAGAAGTTTATTCTAATACTGGTGGTCAAGCTTCAAAGAGTTCTAATTATGGAGCTACAGCATCATTTGCTTCAAGTGGCAAGAATAATTATAAAAAAGATTTGGCTAGAATTGCTATGTGTTATCCACATGTATATGTTGCTAGTTGTAATATTGGTTATAATAACGAGCAATATCTTAAGGCTTTGAAAGAAGCTAGTAGTTATGATGGACCATCAATTATAATATGTTATAGTCCTTGTATTGAACATGGTATTAAGAGTGGTATGGAACACTCACAATCTAATGCTTATTTGGCTACAGAGTGTGGTTACTTTATTACTTTTAGATATAATCCTAGTACAGGTAAGTTAATACTTGATTCTAAAAATCCTGATTTTAATAAATATGAAGATTACTTAATGACAGAGAATAGATTTGCTAATTTAAAGAATGTTAATAGTGATAATGCTAATATGATCCTTGAAGAGCAAAAAAAGTGGGCGATGAATAGATTTAATTATTATAAAAGAATAGGTGAGGAGTAGTTATGGAAGAAGTAGAAATTATGATAGATGGTAAAAAAGTAAAGACGATTAGTAAACTATCTAAAGAAGAAATTGATGATAATAGTATGAGATTATTTTTAGATGATACTGTAGAATTAGATGACTTAGTAAAGGAAATTAAAAAAGATGAGTAAGATTGAAGAGAGAGAATTATTTTTTGAACATATAAAGAAAATTTATATGCAAAATCCTAATTTTAAAGTAACTCTTGATACTATTTATAATGAACTTAAGTTATTTAATGTTCAAGATGGTAAGCAAATGAGAATTAGTAATGATAATTTAATAAAAATTCAAGCCCGATTAAGTAATTATTTTAGAAAAAGAGAGCCCGCTATTTGTTTTAGCAAAGGACCATTTTTTGCTATTGAGAATAGAAATGGATATGATGATAAAACTTTTTATGATAAAATTAATACTTCTATTAAATTATATATTGCTTGTGATAAGAAGAATTTATATAATGTTACTGGTTTAGTATTTAATTATATGATAGATGAAAATATTATTACTCAGAGTAAAATAGCTAAAGAGATGCGTAATGATGTTTTAGTAGTTAGAGTAAGTACTATGGAAGAAGCAGAAAAGGTAAGTAAATTTGTTAATTCTTTAGACTATAATTCTTCAGTTAGTTATAATCCATATATACTTAGTGATGGTAAAGTTGGAATGACATATGATGGTACTCTATCTTATAATAAAACTTTATCTTTACTTATGAATAGTTATTTTAATACTAAGAAAAATAGTAATTCTTTAGATAAGAGTACGATGGAAGATTTTGTTAATTTTATTAAGAGAGAAGTATTGTTTTGCATTAATGATTCAGAATATTTACATAATAATTATTATGATATTGATTATGGAAAAGAAGGAGATTTTATAAAGATTGCTGATGTAATAATTGGCAATCTTGATGGTACTTTAAATAAAGCAAATTTAGAAGGTATTCAAGTTAAAAAAGGAGAGAATATTGGTGGTAATTCTGTCTTCTACGAAAATAAAGAAAAATTATTATATGTAATTTATAGACTTTCTAATTATTATGATATTGATTATGTACATAGATTATTAATGGATTATTGTAAGAATGGAAATACTGATATATTTACTAGAAGAGATTTAATAAGAGATATTATTGTAAGAGAGTTTAGTCCTTATGAACTTAAACTAACTATTATTGATATTGGAGATAAGACACTAGAAGAATGTATTTCTTTAACTAAAGAAAAATATGATGATGATCAATGTGTTTTTGCTATATCTAAGTTATTACTTAATAAAGAATTAGATGGTTTTACTAGAGATAATGGTGTTAGAAATAAACTTGGACTTATTGTACCTAAAGAATGGCTTGGTTCTGTGGTTATTAGTGGATTAGATGAAAATAGTAAGAGAATGGTTGATATTATTGATAATATTTCATTAGAAAATAAAAATATTGTTATGAAGAATATTAATAGAATTCAAAAAGAGGGTTTAAGTAATGTAATAGGAGAAATAGATGATTTAACAAAAAATATTATAGAATTATCTAAATATATATATGAATATTACATAGAAAGAATGAGAAAAGAAGAGGAGAAGAAAAGTGGTAAAAAGTACTAATAAAATTTTTACTCTTTTTTTGACATTATATTTAAATTGTGATAAAATATATTTGATTTTTGAAAAGATTTCTTTTTAATTGACAAAAGATGTATTTTTTGAGATAATTTTATTGTAGAGGTGATTAGATATGTATAATGATAGAATTACTTTGACAATGCAAGATATTTTGGAGAAAGAGTTCAAAATTGATGCTAGAGGATATAGACTTCAAGAAGTTGATAAATTTCTAGATGTTATTATTAAAGATTATAATGAATATAATAATATTATTAAAACTCTAGAAAAAGAAAAAAGAGAATTGGCTCAAGAAAATACTGTTTTGAAAAATGAAGTAAGAAATTTAAAATCTAGTATAGAAGCTGCTAGAATAGGTGAAAAAGAAATTACTAATGTTGATTTATTAAGAAGAATATCGCAACTTGAGAAAATCATATTAGGTAAAGAACAACAATAATATATCTGGGTAAATGCTGCATACTTGATATGTAGAGGAAAGTCCATGCTCGCACTATCTGCGATGATAGTAGTGTTTGTGCTTAGGGAAAAAATAACCTAAGGCAGGTAACTGACGGCTTATCTTTTATCTAAGGGTAACTATGATAAAGGATGTGTAAAAGTGCCACAGAGACGAGTCTATTTAGAAATAAGTAGAATGAAACGAGGTAAACCCCACAAGCGAGAAACCCAAATTATGGTAGGGGAATCCTAAACTAGAGAATTTGAATCTAGAGGGAATGACAATAGTCATAGATAAATATTTACCGCCTAGTAATAGGTACAGAACATGGCTTATAAGATATTATTATTATTAAGGAGTATTATGAAAAATATAGGTCTTAAATTAAAAGACAAAAGAGAAGAAAATGGTCTTTCTATTGAGGAAGTTGCTGAAGATTTGAAGATGCGACCTAGTCAAATATCTAGTATAGAGGAAGGTAAAACAGAAGATTTTAAAGATGTATTTTATTTAAAATATTTTATTAGAGATTATGCTAAATATTTAGGATTAGATAGTGAAAGAATATTAGATGAATTTAATGAATATTTATTTGATATGACTTCAAAGATTCCAATTGAATTAATAAAGGAAGCTAAAAAGGATAAAAATGAGAATAATGATACTATTTCTCCATATACCAAGGAGAGTAGTAAAATTAAAGTTCCTAAAATAATTATTGGTCTTGCTGCAATTGTTATTTTAATAGTAGTTGGATATTTTATAGTTAGTAATTATAAAGGAAATGATTTTAGTGATAATGATATTACATATAGTATAAGGAGATAGTGTGATGAATAAAGCAAATAAAATAACTATGTCAAGGGTAATAATGTCTATTATTATTATAGTTTTACTCTTGTTTCCATTTGATCAAATGGGTATTGATTTTCCTACTTATTTAATAGGTGGTAAAATATTAATTGATTTAAAATATATTATAGTAGGAGTATTATTTATAATTGCTTCATTTACTGACTTTTTAGATGGTTATATAGCAAGAAAATATAATATGGTTACTGACTTTGGTAAGATGGTTGATGCTATTAGTGATAAATTACTTACTAATTCAGTATTAATTATACTAGGCTGTAGTGGTAAAATTAGTGCCGCTATTGTAGTAGTTATTATTGCTAGAGATATAGTAGTTGATTCTATTAAAATGGTTATTGGTAATAAAGGACATGCTGTTGCTGCGATAGGAATAGCTAAAGTTAAAACTGCTACTTTGATGATTGGTATAATATTAACATTATTTTATAATTTACCATTTGAACTTATTTCACTTAGAATATCTGATTTCTTATTAGCACTTGCTGCTATTCTATCAGTTATATCTGGTGTTAAGTATTATATGATGGCTAAGCCATATTTAAAAGATAGATAATATTTATCTTTTTTTATTTTGTAAAAAAATACGAACAAATGTATTAAAAAGTATTGACAAGTTAAAAAAAGTATTGTACAATTATATTGTAATTAAGGAAAGTATGTTGAAAGAGAGGAAATTATGGCAAAAAATGTAGAAAAAGATACAGCATTAGAACAAGTACTTGCTGATATCGAAAAACAATTCGGAAAAGGGGCTATTATGAAACTTGGAGAGCAAGAACATAAAGAGATAGAAGTTTCTCCTAGTGGATCTCTTAGCTTAGACATTGCTCTTGGAGCAGGAGGATATCCTAAAGGAAGAATAATTGAAATTTATGGACCTGAGTCTTCAGGTAAAACTACTTTTGCACTTCATGCTATTGCAGAAGTACAAAAAAATGGTGGCAGAGCTGCTTTTATTGATGCAGAGCATTCTTTAGATCCTGTTTATGCTCATAACTTAGGAGTTAATACTGATGAATTATTGTTATCACAACCTGATACTGGTGAGCAAGCTCTTGAAATTTGTGATGCTCTTGTTAAGAGTGAAGCTGTTTCTATTATAGTTATTGACTCAGTAGCGGCTTTAGTACCTCAAGCAGAAATTGATGGTGAAATGGGAGACTCACATGTTGGACTTCAAGCAAGATTAATGAGTCAGGCTCTTAGAAAATTATCTGGTTCTATTAATAAGACTAATACTATTGTTATCTTTATTAATCAGCTAAGAGAAAAAGTAGGTATCATGTTTGGTAATCCTGAGACTACTCCTGGTGGTAAAGCACTTAAGTATTATGCATCTGTTAGACTTGATATTAGAAGGGGAGAACAATTAAAAACTGGTTCTGATGTTATTGGAAATAAAACTACTGTTAAAGTTGTTAAAAATAAAGTAGCTCCACCATTTAAGACTGCTGTTGTGGATATTATGTATGGTGAAGGAGTATCTAAAGAAGGAGAATTACTTGATTTGGCTTCAGAAATTGGCGTTGTTGAAAAAAGTGGTGCTTGGTATGCTTATAAAGGTAATAAGATAGGTCAAGGTAAAGAAAATGCTAAGTTATATTTAAAGGAAAATAAAAATATTGCTAATGAAATAGAAGAACAGGTTAGAGAACATTATGATATAATGGTAGATAAAAAGAAAAAGAAAGTAGACAAAAAGACAGAAAAAGAAGTAAAGGAATAAGATTGATATTCCTTTTTTCTTTAACATATGATAAGATATAGATGAGGGTGATTTTTTTATGAAGAAATGCTTAGTTGTTTATAATCCTAATTCTGGTAAGTATAATAAAGAAGTTACTTTACCAAAGATTGAAAAAATACTTAATGAATATGATTATTCTGTTATAATAGAAAAAACTAAATATAAGGGAGATGCCACTAGTATTGTAGCTAATATTGATAAGTGTGATCTTGTTGTTTCTATTGGTGGAGATGGTACTTTTAATGAGGCTATGACGGGTAATTTTATGAGAAAAGATAGAATTGTTTTATGTCATTTGCCTTCGGGGACTACGAATGATGTTGGTGCTATGTGGGGATATGGTAAAAATATGCTTAATAATTTAAAACTAGCCTTAAATGGAAAAGTTAAAAGGATTGATATTTGTACTATTAATGATAAACCTTTTGTTTATTCTGCTGGATTTGGTAAATTTATGAATATTCCTTATGAGACTCCTAGAGAGTTAAAAAAAAGAATAGGACATCTTGCATATATTAGAGAAGGGGCTAGAGATTTTTTTAGAAAAGTTAAACTATATGATATTACTTATGAAGTAGATAATGAAAAATATAGAGGATTATTCTCTTTTGCTCTTATTACTAATGCTAATAGAGTAGCAGGTATTAATAATTTTTATAAAGATATTAAACTTGATGATAATAAATTTGAAGTATTACTTTGTAATATTACTAAACTTAAAGATATTGTTAAGACTTTATATTTCTTTGCTTTATATGATGCTAGTAAAATACCAGGATTTTATTTTTATCAAACTGATAATATTAAAATAAAATTTAATAGTCCTTTGAAGAAACCTTTATGTATTGATGGTGAATCTTTTGATGATATGAGTGGTAGTTATAATATTAAGATAGATCATGATGTATATGTACTTATGCCTTCAAAGAATGTTAATAATTTATTTGTTAATGATAAAAAAGAACTATAGTGAGTAAATTCATTATAGTTTTTTTTTACCTAAATTTAAATTTATGCTAATAGCGAAGTTTTCTGTAAAGTAGAAAAAGTTCTCTTTATTTTCTAATGGTGCTCTAAGGGAAGAAGTATAACAATCCTTAGGACAAAAGATATAGTTAGTAATAACTATTAACTGATATTAGTATATCATAATTTTATTATTTAATATAGTCAAATCTAGATTTTATTCTATCTTTTCCTAATAACTTCATTATTTCATATAAATCAGGTGTCTTAGATTTTGTTGTTAAAGCAACTCTTAATATCATACTTATATCAACAATACTACCTATGTATTTGTCAGGATTTTCTTTATAATCTTTCATATTTGAACAATATCCTTTATTATCACATAGTAATTTCATTTTGTTAAACCATGTATCTTTATCATCGTTTGTGTCATAATAGTTATCAATATAATCTGTTAAGATTTGTTTAATTTCATCCTTATCGTTTATATTTTGCCAATCATAATTCAATTTATTATTTATAAACAACTCATCATACATATACCAAATATATGATTTGATTTCTGAATAACAACTAAAATCTTTTCTGGGTTTCTTTTGTTCTCTTTCTATATTTAAAATTGATATTGTGTAATCTTTGTATTTTGTAATTAAATCAGCAAAATCATTATCAAACTCTTTAGCCCATATCAATAATTTATCATATACTTCAACTGCTTTCATTCTTGAAATATATTCTCTAGAAATACTGTTTAATTTTTCAACATCAAATAGTGGACCACTTTTACTAATTTTATTAAAAGTTAAATCGAAATCATCCAATGATTTATCTTTATTACAATCATACCATACTTCGAAATTAGAATTAGTAATAGTTGCAACATAAGTCATAGCAGCATCAACTGGTATTCCCATTTCATGATAATAACTAACTGCAGCCTCAGGGTCTTTTCTTTTTGATAACTTTCTTATTGAATAGCAATCTTTTTTATTAACTGGAGTAATATGAGCATATTTAGGTGGTTTTACTCCATATGTATTAAATAATTCAATATGTAAAGGAGTTGAAGGTAACCAAGTTTGATCTCTTATTACATGAGTAGTCCCCATCAAAACATCATCTACCAGATGAGCAAAATGATATGTTGGTAATCCATCTGTGCTTTTAAGAATAACTTCGTCTTTATCATTTTCAGGAAATTCAATTTTTCCTTTTACTAAATCATTAACAATTACTTTCTTGTTAAAGTCTCCGTGAGATTTAAATCTAATAACATAAGGTTCTCCAGATTCAATTCTTTTATATGCTTCTTCTATATTCAAATTTCTACACTTTGCATATTTTCCATAATATCCAAGTCTATCTTTTATTGCTTTTTGATGTTCTCTCATTTCTGTTAAATCATCTTCTGTACAAAAGCACGGATATGCTAAACCATTTTCAACAAAATATTTTACGAACGCCTTATAGATATCTCTTCTTTGGCTTTGAATATATGGGCCATAATTTCCAATTTCTTCTGTTTCACTTAATGGACATTCATCAAATTCAATATTAAAGTCTTTCATATCTTTAATAATTCTTTGGATTCCGTCTTTAACATATCTTTTTTGATCAGTATCTTCAATTCTTAAGTAGAAAACACCGTTAGTTTGTTTTGCCATTTTTCTTTCTATGAAAGCAGCATAAATATTTCCCATATGAACGAAACCGGTTGGACTTGGAGCATATCTAGTAACAACAGCATTATCAGGTAAATTTCTTTTTGGATATTTTTTTAAGCAATCCTCATGAGTTAATTTTAAATCTTTAAATATTAAATTTGCTAAATCTTTATTTGTCATTTTTATCATTCCTTTCTAAAACGAAAAATAGATTCATCCAATAAGGACGAATCTATCGTGGTACCACCTTAATTATATTAATTCAAAAATAAGAATTAATATATCTCAAAATCTTAACGCGATCAACGAAATAGCTTGAATACACTATTCGACTCCAAAGCTTCATTCAAATATTTCAATCGTTAATTTACACCAACCATTAACTCTCTATGCATTGAAAATATTTTACTCTTCTTCTTCCTTGCTTTTAAAATATGAGTTGATTATATCATTTTTTTCTTAATTTGTAAATACACTTGTTACTTTTTTAAAATGTATACGCATTCTTGAATGTAAAACTAAATTCAACCCCTAAAAGTATTATTGCTTTCTTTAATATTGTCTAATGACATTTGCATATCAAAACAATTACATTTTTCCTATGAATGTTTATATCCTCTTTTTTCAAAGAATGTAGATGCATTATCATTTACTTCAGGTTTTAAATTTTCATGAACACTTTCAGTATATTTTTTGCTAGTAGGAACACCTGGCATCAAATAATCAAATCCTACACCTAAAACAACTTTATCATATCCATTTTCTATAATAGCTTTTTCACATTTATTTAATAATTCAGTTTCAATACCAATGTTTCTATATTTTTCATCTACCACCAACAATAGTATTGCATTATCATTTACAATTGCACATCCTATTAATTCATTATTTGAATTTCGTTTTTCAAAAACAATATTTTTATCATTATCAATTATTGTTCTTACTGTTTTTTCTTCACGATTTATATAAGAAAAATTGCTTTTATACATTTCATATATTTCATTATTCATATATTTACTTCTTAATATTTTCTTGTTTTTACTTCTTCACCAGTTAACATTCTTTGATCATATTTTTTCATTTCTTCTTCTGTTGTGTAACCTACATATGCATATGTTCCGTTTAATTTACTTGGATTAAATCCATAAACGGTCATTCTGGAATGTCCTTCAATTATTAAATACTTTTCATCATTACAAGTAATTAAAATTACTGGTGGAAATTTATTTATTTTGTTATACTCAACACCATCTAAAAATGGTTGATTAGATACTTCATATATCTCTTTTCCACTTTTTATAACTTTTGCGGCTTCTACTGGTTTAGAAGTTCCATTAGATAATTTATTCCAATAATCATAATCAATATAATATATATTATCTATATCTTTTTCGTTTAGTTCTAAATATTTCCATTCTTCTATTTTAGGAAATCTTTCAAATAATTCTTCATCTGGATAACCTCTAAATTTTTTCATAATTTTTAATCTATCAATATTTTCTTGATCATCATTTATATTACCATTTAAAATAATATTTGAATCTAAACCTAATTCGTTAATAGCATTATTCAAATCTTCATTAAATCTTTTAGAGTTTAATTCTCCTTTTAAAAATTCAAGAATCATTTCTGCTTCATTTGTCTTTCTTATTAAATTCATTTTATCCCTCCTAATTTTGGAGCATATAAAAACTCCCTATGTAATAGAGAATTATTTTAATAAGATGCACTATTTTTTATAAGTTTAAAGAAAGTGCGATTAACCCACTATTACTATTTAATTTTAATTTTTCAATATTTACAAAATTTTTCATGATTAATCACACCCCTTTCATTTGTTTAAGTATAATATATGAAAACAGCATGATTGTCAATATTTTCAATATAATTATACCACACAAAACTATATTTTCATACCGTCATCATTATCCTTTTCTAATTCTTCTTCATCATCATAATAATAATAATATGAATATTGTTGTTTTCTTTCTTGTTCTTTTTGTCTTAATTTTTCTCTTTCTCTTTTATCAAACTCATCTGGATCATAATCATGTTTAAATGAAAATAAACTATAATTTTTGTTAAATATTTTATCAACTATATTTTGTATAAATTCAGGAAGTTTTTTTAACACTATCTTTAAATGCATAATTAAATAATTTGTTTTCTCTTCTAATTCGTTATATTTTTCTTTAATATATTTATTTTCCCACTTTAAATGATTATTTTCTTCTGTTAATTTATTTATTTGATCTTGCATTTTATTTTTAGGTTTAAGAACGATTTTATTATTAACTTTTTTCTTCTTATCTATTTCTTTTTATATAATCTTCTAAATCTTTTATTAATAATCTTTTACTTAAATCTTCTACATATATACTAGTTTCATAATTAAAGGCTAAAAAGTTAATTCCTTTTATTATTATTCTATGTGGTTCTACATATGCTAGATTAGTTCTTTCTATTGTTCTTAAACTACCATTTTCTATTACTGGTGTAGTATTACAAAAACTACATATAAATTCTATCTTTTTCTTTAAAGATTCTTCAATCTCAATTTCTTGTGTTATTACTCTTACCATAAATTCATCCCTTTCTTAATAAAAAAAAATCAATTCCATTTCTAGAATTGATATTTATTTAAAAGTTGAACACATGTCCAACCAGATTCCTCTATGGTGGAGCTGAGGGGACTCGAACCCCTGTCCGCAAATAAAGTTATTTAACCTTCTACAAGATTATTAGGTTATCAGATTCGCAAAGTAAATAGACAACCTACAATCGTAATTACTTGCTAGTTTATAGTTATTCTTTATGAAGTCTAAACTTAAATCATAATATAGTCTGTTTTATAAGTCCTAGCTAATTCTCACAGACAAAGAATTAGTAGAACCTGTTGCTGCCTATTGGTTAGGCATAAGCAACAGCGTTTTTATAGCTGTTTCCAGTTATGTTTAATTTTCTTCTTTACGCGAAGAGCACGTCTTGCTAATTAAATACTTATATTTTCGTCGAAGCCATAAGCAGCCCCATTACATAGTTAATTATATCAAACAGATGTTTCTTTGTCAATTTTTTTTGATAAAAATATTGTAATATTTGTAATTTTACTGTATAATTACTTTAGAGTAAAATAGGAGTGGGAATATGGATTCAACAAGCTTAGAAATTAATAATAATTATTTTGGAGTAAGACATTATAAAGTTCATGTAGTTAAAGAAAAGATAAAACCTATTAGATTTATTACTAGTGTTATTTCTTATGCTTTATTTATATGGCTTTTATTAATTGGACTTACATTACTTGTTTATGTAGCAGATATTAAGATTAGAGCTGCTAAAGGGGATAATTCTCCACCTGCTATTAATGCATATGTTGTTCTTACTGGTTCGATGGTTCCAGAAATAATGCCTAAGGATGTTGTTATTACTAAAAGGAGAGAGGCAAAGAATTTACAAGTAGGAGATATTATTACATTTTTATCTTCTGATCCTAGACTTACTAATATAATTGTTACCCATAGGATTAAAGCAAAGTATTATGATGCTACTACTAATAAATATACTTTCCAGACTAAAGGAGATGCTAATAATACAGCTGATTTTACTTTGGCAGAGGATACTAATATAATTGGTGAAGTTATATTTAAGATACCAAAACTTGGTTATGTACAAAGTGTTCTAGCTACTAAAGGAGGTCTTATTATAGTTGTTTTAATTCCTTGCTTGGCAATACTTTCTTATGATATTGTTAAATTAGGAAGAAATATTAAAAAGAAAGCTGATAAGAAAAAAAGTGAATTAACTGTTGTAAGAAGGTGATATAATGGCTAAAACAAATAAATTTTTTGTTAAAAAGTATGAAGAAGACAAAAGTAAAATTACTGTAGAAGAAGAAAGAAAATATCGTAGCCCTTTTATTCTTTTTCTAGTTAATAATGGGAGATTGATACTTACTATTTCTCTTCTTTTGTCAATTTCTGTATTTATTATTGGTTTTACACTGATATTTAATAGTATTAAAGATTCTTCTATTGTTATGTATGAAGAAAATGGAGTTGTTGTATCATTTGATGGAGATGATAATAGCATACTTAATGGAACACCTATTACTAAAGAGTATGCAGATAAAGTATTTGATAGTAATTTAACAGATTATAGTTATATGAAAGGTGTTGTAATTAAGATTAAAGAAGACAACATTAATGGTAATATTATTATGTATTATTCTGATAAGACAGTTATTATTAGAAATAAAGATGGTAGTTTTACAAGGATATATCCTGTTAATGGCAAATATGGTGTTAGTGTAAATGATAAAGATATTGTTATAGATTCTAAAGCAATTACTAAGGATTTGAATGGTACTTATAAAAATAATGAATTTTTAGGCATCAATATTATTTATTTATCTGATGGTAGTGTAATTGTTATTAAAGATGATGTTAATTTCTTTGTTAGAAATAGTGATATTACTAGTGGGAATCTTAATTTTATTACTAATCTAAGTGGTGTTAGTGTTCCTACTAAAAAAGAAGATAATAGATATTATTATTCTGACGGAACTATAAAAGAAGATGATTATATAATAGTAGATAATATTAAGTATACTAAAATTGATGAAAAAGAAATTCATGATAATATTAAAATTATATATTATGATAATGGATATGCTGAAGTAATTCATGATGATATGATTATTATGGTTAGAAATAGCGAGCATATTAAGTATAATGATAATATTTTTGAAATTATTGATAATACTAATGATAAAGAAATTATTGATATTAAAGATATCATGGATATAAAGGAAATTAAATTAGATAATAAAAATCTTAATAAAGCTAACTATATAATAGTACTTGAAGAAACCGATGATTATAGGAAACATAAAGTTACTAAAAGATTATCTAATGAATATATTAATTATAATGTATTTGTTAATGGTACTAGAGTTAATAATATGGTATTAGATAATAAATTAAATAATGTTGATGTGGGAATTGATAATAAAAATAATAATTATTTAATATATGAAGGGGAAATTGAAAAGTTAAGTCAATTATCTATTAAAATAGGTATGTGGATTAGTTATGAGAAAATTACTAATGAGTATATGAATAGTGCTTTTATTGGAACTATTAGGGTATATGTTGAATCTAAATAAAAATTGTGATACAATATAAAAGAATAGGGTAAGGTGTTAATATGAATAAGGAATTTTTTATTAAAAATAGAAAAAAGATAATTATAAGTGTTGTTGTTCTTGCTGTTTTTTTGATAGCTTTTTCCTTGATTAACTCTACTTATTCTTTATTTTTTCATGAAGACATTGCTAGTAATACAGATAATTATACTACAGGATTGCTTTCTATTACTGCTAAAGGAAATAGTGAAAATATTTCACTTACTGATGCTTTACCTATGTCAGATGAGGCTGGTGCTACTAGTACACCATATATATTTACTATAACTAATACTGGAAATTTGGATTATAGATTTAATGTTAAATTGTTATCAACAGGTGATAGTAGTACTTCAATTGATACTCGTTATATTAGAGTTAAGGTTGACGATGGGGAAGTTGCTACATTAGCTGATTTAACTAATGGTATTATTAAAAGTGATATTACTTTGCTAGCGGGTGAAAGTATAGATATAACAATTAGGGCGTGGTTAAATATAAATACTCCTAATAGTCAGATAGGAAAAACTTTTAATTCTAAAATTGTTACTGATGGACAGGCTGTTTATACTTCTAGTAATAATGATATTTATGGTGGTGGCGCTAAAACTATAAAGGATTTATTTACTCCTGATGATACTGTTGTAAATAACAATATTACTTATCAATATGATACTACACATAATCTTATGAAGGATGTTGGTGGTAATATTAGATATTATGGAGCATCTCCAAATAATTATATTTATTTTAATTGTAGTGATTATACTAATCAATCATCTAGTACTTGTGAGGTGTGGAGAATAATAGGTGTTATTGATGGTAAGTTGAAACTTGTTAGGAATGGAAATATAGATGGATATGCTTGGGATAACAAAAATACATCAACTGGTGCAGAAAATGATTTTGGCTCTAATGATTGGACTGTTTCAAGACTTATGAAAATGTTGAATTCAGGATATGAAAGTGAAATTGGCGGTAGTTTGTATTGGAATAGAAAAAATGGTACATGTTACACTAGTGGTACAGCAACGGCGGCTTGTGATTTTAGTAGTGTTGGTTTAATTAATGATACTACTAGAAATATGATTGCAAGTGCAACTTGGTATTTAGGTGGATGGAATGCTGGAAATGTATATGCTGATTTTATTTATGGTAAAGAAAGAGGTAGTAATGTATACTCTGGTAGACCGCTATCATGGAATGGGAAAATTGCTCTTCTATATCCAAGTGATTATGGTTATGGAGCTGATTTTAGATACTGTTCAAATAATTTATATCAATACAATGATAGCACATGTCTATCAAATAATTGGATTTCATCACTAAGAAATGAATATGCTATGTGGCTTTTATCACCACTTAGTAGTAGTACATATCGTGTATTGGTAATAGATAATCAAAACAGAATTAAGGTACGTGATGCTGCTAATCCTGCTGATGTTATACCAACACTATATTTAAATAGTTCTGTATCTTTTTCTTCTACTGGTAATGGTTCACAAAGTAATCCATATCAAATTGATATTAATAATAGTGGTATGGAAACTTATACTATAACTTATGATTTGAATGGTGGTACTGGTACTATTCCTAGTCAAACTAAGATCGCTGGACAGCCTTTAACTTTAAGTAGTGTTACTCCAACAAAGACAAAATATGCATTCGGAGGTTGGTATATTCAAGGAGAAAATCCAATTTTGGCTAATAAATATTATCCTGGTAATAGTTTTGAAGTTGACGGTAATATTACTCTCGTTGCTTTCTGGACAGTAAAAGAATCGGAGATAGAATTATATAGTGTTGTTTTACAAAAGTCTAGTGGTACCACTATGACTTCAAAGTCAGTTGATGCAAATTCTCCATTTAGTTATACTTGGAGTGAAGGCAGTGCTTCTGTTATGGGAATTTCAAAGCCTAAAACTGTATCTTGTACCAATGGTCAAACTGCTATATTATCTAATGATGGCGATTCCTATACGGTATCAATAGCAAGTGTTACTTCGAATACTGTTTGTACAGTTACTTATAGTACTAATAGTGGTCAAGTAGATATGTAAAACTTAATTCATAAGAATTAGGTTTTTTTTTGTATATGCATTATAATGTTGGTAATATTAATAATGGTGAATGTTATGAAGAAAATTATTATTAGTATTTTAATAGTATTACTTATTGGTGTTAGTACTATTATGGGAACATATGCTGTTATTATTAATGTTGTTAGTGAAGAAGGTGTAGATAAAATAGTTAATACTATCTATATTAAAGATTTACTGAGTGACGATAGTGGTATTTATAATAGTACATATTATGATGTTAAGAGAGAGCTTGATGTCAATGATGATGATATGACTATTTTGATGAATTCTAGTTATTTAAATGAAAGTTTGAGAATTGTTTTAGAGAATGTAGTTAATTATAAATTAAGAGGTGGAAGCAAACTTAGTAATGATAAAATATATGATATGATTGTAGAAGATGTAAATTATGATAATACTATTAATTATGAATTAAAAAATAAAGTTATTAATAATGGAAGTAAATATAAAGATGATATTAGTGATTATATATATGATTTAGATGTTAATCTTATAAATACTAAATGATAATACTTTTGATATGTATATTAATTATTGTGGTATTATTGTTTATATTGGAAAGGAATAAGATTAATGTTTTAAAACATTTAGGAATTACTTTTATAATTACTGGTAGTTTTATGATTGTTTTTGGTATATTATTCAAAATTATTATAAAGAGTAATATTACTTTTATAAATATTAGTAGTGGAATTAATTTTATTGTTTATAAATTTATGATTATTAGTATTATTTTTTATGTATGTGGTATTATTAGTTATATTGGTTATTATCTTCTTAAAAAAGTATAATAAGTTATATCTTTTTTTTGGGTTATATGATAAAATTATTATGGAGATGATGATATGGCTGATAAGAAAATGAGTAATAGTGAAAATAAAAAAAAGAAAGTTGTTGATAAAAAGGATTTTAAAGAGAAAGAATTATATACTTCTAAAGAAGTTATGATTGTTATGTTATTTTCTATTGGTATTGGTATTCTTATGTGTTTTAGTGGTATTAGTATAATTACTGGTAAAAACTACTTGGCGGTTACTAAAGATTTAAAAAAAGTTGTTGATACTTATTATGCTATTGTTGATAATTATTATGGTGATCTTGATAAGAGTGCTTTGATAGATGGAGCAGTTGAAGGAATGATATCATCGGTTGGTGATACGTTTACTAGTTATAGTGATATCGATAGTACTTCAAACTTTGATGAAACTATTTCTGGTAGTTATGATGGTATTGGCTGTTCTGTTGCTACTTTAACTGATGGTACTATTAAAGTTGTTCAGGTGTTCGAAGATTCGCCATCTGCTAAAGCGGGAATAGAGGTTGGCGATGTTATTACTAAAGTAGATGGTGTAAGTTATGAGGGAAAAAACAGTACAGATATTTCTAATTATATTAAAAAAGATAATAAGTCTAAAGTTGTTATTACTATTAATAGAAATAATGAAGAAAAAGATGTTACTATCAGTATGAGTAAAGTAGAAATTCCTTATGTAAATGGAGAAGTTATTGAGAAAAATGATAAAAGGATTGGTTATATTGATATTTCTTTATTTTCTAGTAATTCTTATAAACAGTTTAAGAATAAACTTGAAGAGTTAGAAAAGAGTAAAATAGATGGACTTGTTATTGATGTTAGAGATAATAGTGGTGGTTATTTAACCTCAGTTACTGATATTTGTAATTTATTTTTAGAAAAAAGAAAAGTTATTTATCAATTAGAAGATGCTAATGGTAAAGTTAAGAAAAAAGATACTACTAAAGAAAAAAGAAGTTATAAAGTAGCGGTTTTAATCAATGGCAATAGTGCTTCTGCTAGTGAAATACTTGCTTCTGCTATTAAAGAAAGTTATGGTGGAGAAGTTGTTGGTGTTAATAGTTATGGAAAGGGAACTGTTCAGCAAACTAAGAAACTTTTAGATGGTAGTATGATTAAATATACTACGCAAAAATGGTTAACTCCTAAAGGAAACTTTATTAATGAAGTTGGAGTTACACCGACTAAAGAAGTTAAATTGAGTGAAGATTATTTTGAAAATCCGACTACAGATAATGACAATCAATTACAGGAAGCTATTAATTTAATTGTAAAATAGAAGAGTGATTCTTCTATTTTTTGGTGTTAATCATATAATTTATTGGTGATGTTATGATTGTTAAATATACTGCTAAAGAAAAGGAATTGCTTGCAAGGCTTATGAGGGCAGAAGCAGTTGGTGAAGGAGACCTGGGAATGCTTATGGTCGGTAATGTTGGTATTAATAGGGTCTTAGCTGATTGTTTAACTTTTAAGGATATTAGATCTATTTCCGATATGGTATTTCAATCTCCTGGCGGTTTTTCTGGTACTAGTAGTTCTTTATTTTATGGTAATCCTACTAATAAAGAAAGTGAACTTGCTGAAAGGGTTATTAGAGGAGAATATTATTATCCTGCTACTAATGCTTTGTGGTTTTATGCTCCTAAAACAGGTACTAGTTGTTCTGATACTTGGTGGAATCAGAGTTTAGCTGGAAGATATAAGAATCATTGCTTTTACAAACCTCGTTCTGGAGTTTGCAAAGAGATTCATTAATGATAAACTTTATTAAAGGTTTTGTTATCGGTATTGGAAAAATTGTACCTGGCGTAAGTGGAGCAATGCTTGCTATTTCACTGGGGGTTTATGATAAGGCAATATATTATATTTGTAATTTTAAAAATGATATTAAAAATAGTTTTAAATATTTATTTCCTTTAGGTGTTGGTATTATTATTTCTATTGTTTTATTTAGTAAAGTTATTAGTTTATGTTTAAATAAGTATTATGTTATTACTATGCTATTTTTTATTGGTTTAATAATTGGTGGTATTCCTGATATACTTAATAAAGTTAATAAAAATAATTATTATATTAGTATTATTAGTTGTATTGTTTTTACTGGGATAACTGTTTTTAATGTAAATAATAGTTATATTATTAAGAATAATTTCATTGATTTTGTAGTATATTTTATATCTGGTATGATTGAAACAATAGGAACGATAGTACCTGGTGTAAGTGGTACTGCTTTATTAATGATAATTGGAACTTATGATTCTATTATTTATGCAGTTGGTAATATTACTAATATTAGATTATTGATACCTTTTATTTTGGGAATGTTTATTAGTTTAGTTTTATTTATTAAATTAATTGATTATTTATTTAATAAATATAATGATAAAATGTATGCTTTAATATTTGGGTTACTTATATCTAGTATTTTTATTCTTATTATGCAAGTTTTTAGAAAAGAAATTTATATTGGCAGTTTAATACTGGGAATTATATTTATGTTATTTGGAATATTTATATCTAGTTTATTTAAAGATAAATAAAAAACTCTTGAGATTATCAAGAGTTTTTGAGTTTAAATTGGTGACCAGTATGGAATTCGAATCCATGAATGCTGCCGTGAAAGGGCAGTGTGTTAAGCCACTTCACCAACTGGCCAAAAAATGGTGGGCCTGAATGGACTTGAACCATCGACCTCACGCTTATCAGGCGTGCGCTCTAACCACCTGAGCTACAAGCCCATTTTTTGCTTGCTCATTAATTATATCATAGAAATTATTAACATGCAAGTATTTTTTAATAAAATATAAAAATGGTGTCCCCTTAGGGATTCGAACCCTAGACCCACTGATTAAGAGTCAGTTGCTCTACCAACTGAGCTAAGGAGACATCTGTCAAATACATTTAATATTATATTATATTTTTTTTTATTTGTAAACCTCTAAAGTGAAAAAAGTTTATTTTTTTCTATTTTGTAATAATTGACTTTTTAGGCTTGTTTTGATATAATTTAAGAAGAATAGGTATTGGTGATGAGAATGAAGAAGATTGGCGGAAAAAATTTTTGGATTATTTTAGGTATTAGTATTATTTCTTTAATTATATTAACAATAGGTGTTATCTTTCTTACTAGGAAAAGTAGTAAGGAATTTTATAGTGCTGGATATATTATTAGTAGTAGTGCTACTAAAAGTGATAAGTTATATTTTAATGATAATACTGTATATAAGGAAAATGTTTTTGACGAATATGTATTTAAAAATTCAGATAATAAAGAGGTTAGTGTAGATAAGAACAATTTTATTCATTATTTAGATAATTCATTATCCTTTATGAAGAATGGTGTTATTTTGGATTTGGATAATATTAATACATCATTAATTCCATATTATAATATTACTGATGCTTCAATTATTCAATACAATAATGGTGGCTATTTTATAGAAACTGCTGATAAAACATTGATGTTTGGTAATTTTTTAGGTAAAATTACTGATAATAAATATATTGTAGTTGGTAAAGATATAAAAATTAAACTTGCGGGAAGTGATGATGCTCTTAGTGGTAATTATTTTGAAATATTATTTGTAGAAGATGGCGTTGTTAAAATTGAAAACCAAGAAGGAAGCTATCAAACTGTTAGCGAAGGAACGATTATCTATGTCGGAGATAAAATTAAAATTAATTTAGGTGATAAGAGTGTTGTATCAGGAGATGATACTAAATTAACTCTTGATGAAATGACAATAGACGGGGATGAAAATATTAATATTACTCCTAATGATAATAAAGTTAAGAGGAATGATGATAAGCAAAACGATTCCGATGGTAATGGTCAAAATGGTACTAATGAAAATGGAAACGATGGAAATGGTACTGGAGGAGATGGTAATGGTACCGGAGGAACTGGAGACGGAAATGGTACTGGAGGAGATGGAACAGGAGATCCGGATGATAATAAGACTGTTATTAAAAAAGAGGTATCTATTGATTTAGTTAGTGCTAAATCTGGTATTAATACTATTGATGCTAGTTTTCAAGTAATTGATACTGATAATTTTATAAAAGGCAATTTACTTCTTACATTAGTTAATACTACTACTGGTGAAACTGTTTATAAAAAAGTACTTGCTAATGTTAGTGATGTTCAGGATATATCAATTAGTTCTCTTAGTCCTAATTCTAATTATGTTATGACTATTAGTGAAGAAAATAATAGTACTGGTATTCAATATTTTCAAAAAGTATTTAGAACTGATACTTTAGATTTGAAACTTGTTAGAGAATATGTTACTATGGATACATTATCTTACTCAATTGATTTTGGTAGTACTGATGTTAAATCTGTTAACGTTGGATTATATGATAGTGATAATAAATTGGTAGGAAATGTTAAAACTATATATAATAGTGATGAAGATAAAACAGTTGTCTTTAATGACTTGACTAAGAATACCTTGTATAATGTTAAAGTTGATTCTGTTGTATTTAATAATTTAAATTATGTTAATACATATACAATTAATACTAGTGATATGACTTTAAAGGCTAAACCAATACTAGGAGATATATCGGTAAAAGTTAGTAGTGATGGTAAGGAATTTTCTCTTATTATGGATAAACCTGAAGATGAAGACAAGAGTATTACTAAATATACTTACGAAATATATAAAGCTAAAGATATTACCGAGGATGGTATTATGACTTCAGATTCTGTCTATAAATTTAGTTCTGATGAACTTAGAGATCAAAAATTGAAGTTAGGTGAGAATGGATTAGAAAGCAATGTTGATTATCGTTTTAGAGTTATTGTTCAATACAATGATAATTATAAGTTTAATGAAATTGATACAGCATTTAGTAATTATTTTCAAATTGTTGGTAAACCTACGATAGAATTTACGCCAGATGAAAAACTTATTTCTTTCAATCAAATTGGTGGTGTTGTGCAAATTAAAGATGAGGGATGTACTATTCCTAATGAAGGAAGGGAATGTTATAATCAAAGAAATAACTTTAGTATTAAGTACTATGGACCTGATAAAATTAAAAGGACAATACAAGGAGTTAGCTTTGATCCAGTTAAGATGACTTATAATTTAAAAGTTGATGGTTTAGCAGAAAATACACCTTATACTTTTGAAGTCTATGCTGATATAGATATGCGCGATGGTGGGGAATTACATAAAGGTGAATATATTGGTAGTTTTACTGCTAAAACAACTGGTATTAAGGCACTTAAGATGCAAAATTGGAAGAGCAATGCATATAGTTTTGATACACCTATATCTGTAAATACTGAAATGATAAGTACTGATCCTAGTGATGATTCTGTTGATAAGATTGCTACGATTACATTTAATTTATATAAAGGTGATGTAAAGAATGGTATTCCTACAGAACCAATTGGAACATATAAGGTTACCGAAAATATAAAAGATAGATTTTATAATAAAGAGTTTAGTTTAACTTCTAATATGTTTGGTATTGATAATTTAGATAGTTTAAGAGAAATGTCTGGCGGTAAGCTTAATAGATATTATACTATTGAAGTTACTGATGCCAAAGATGCTTCTAATACAAATGAATTTAAAATATTAGATAATATGTATGTATTTGAAACTCCTTCAATATTGTTACTTGAGGATGAGGTTGCTACTCCTACAATTGTTGTTGATGAAATTACTAATGAACAAACTAAATCTAATGAATATAAAGATACTTATGGCGTTACTTATGATGCTTTATTAGATGCTAGTACTATTAGAGGATATAAGGTGACAGCGGTATTTGATAAGCAAAAAATTGGTACTTATTTTCAAGGTGATAGTCCTGTTAAGGCAATAAAATTTTATGTTTACAATAATGCTGGGGTATTAGTTGATTCTAAAGAAGTTTCAGTTGTAGATAATGATATTAATGAAAGTTATTTCTTCTTAGGAAATGGTACTGATTTTTCTGTTGTAGATAAAGATATGAGAAGAGGTAATTCTTATGTGTTCTCATATGATTTACAACTAGATACTAATAATGATGGAACTGTTGATAATACTTTTCCTTCAAATAAACCTATGAGTGATAAGTTTACTTCTATAAAGAAAGATCCTGAATTTAAATTATTTATAGATAGCAGTACTAAAGATACTATTACTTATAAATATAAAATAACTGATTATGATAATGCTTTACTTAAGAGCGGTGGTGGATATTCATTATTTTATACTATAGGTGAAGATAAAACGGAGTATGAAGTTAATATTGATAAACTTGATGATTATGCTAGTTTTGCTTTATCTAATTTAAAGAATGAAGATATATATAGTATTATGTATCTTAAAGCTGTAGTTAAAGATAGTGAAGGGGCTAATAAAGTTAATATTGGTAAATATTATTTTGATGGATATTATGATGGTAAGGATTTTAATATGGGATATTCTTTGGAATATGGAAATTTTGATAATAGACTTAAGATAGTATTTGATGATAGTGATTTCTTTAATAGATTTTCTGCTTACTTAATTACTTTAAGTGCTGGAAATGATAAATATCAAAAAGTTATTTCTACATTTAATAGTGATGATATTAAGAATTGTGGTGATAAAAATTGCTATATTATTGATTATGCTGATATTGCTAATTTTAAAGGAAAAGATATAAAAGTTTCAGTAGTAGGTTTTTATGATACTGGATACATTGGATTTAGTCAAAAGTCTTTATTGGGTAATTATTTTAAAGATTTAGGTTTTGTAACTGAAGAAAATGCTAATAAAGTAGGTTTTGTTTATCAGAATACTAGTTTATTAACACCAGGACAATATGTTTATTTCTTAAGTACTAGTTCTAATGCTTTTATAAATTATAATAAACCAATGGGTATTTTTGGATATGAATTTACATTGAGTAATACTAACGGTGTTCCTTCTAATTTGACTACTGTTAATATGGTTGATATAAATGGTAAGAGATTTGTTAATTATGGTGATATTATTAAAAAAGATGTTTCTGTTTCACAAATACAAAATGGTGTTTATGAGAGAAGTGATAAAAATACTATTAATCCAAAAGTGTTAGATAAGATAAATATTTTATCTAATAATGATAACTTTAAGTTTACTAGTATTATTCCTAAAGTTAGTTCTAAAGCTAAACCTCTTATTAACGGAGCAACTATTAATGTTGACTTGTCTGTTGATGAAGATACATTAAAGAGTGATTTTGTTAAGAGTGATGACAAATATAAATTCTATATTGATATTTATAAAAAGAAAGTATGTTCTGAAGAGGAAGAAGAGTGTACTGAAGATTTAGAGTTTATTAAAACTATTAATACTGATTATGATAATTTAAGCGAAGTTACTTTTGATGGCTTGGATCCTGATACTATTTACTATTATAAGATAGCAGCGGATATGAATAAAAATGGTAAATCAGTTAAAACACCTTTATTTGATTATAATAGAAGTGGTTATATTGAATATCTTAATAGTTTTAAAACACTTAGTAAGGATGATGTATTTAATTCTGTTAACTATAGTTATTCTTCAAATATTACGGATACTATGTATAATCAAAGAATATTAAATATTGAAACTAAACTTAAGACTGATGTTAATATGAATATTAAATTCCAGATTTCTGATGTTGATGGCAATTTAAAATATGAAAAAGTTGTAAGTAGAAATGATGATGAAATAAAAGATTGTTCTACTACTGATTGTACTAATCAAATTTATACAAGAAAGATTGGTAAGAATGGTAAGGAATATAGAGCTAATTATAGTTTAGATATTACTGGAGATGAATTTGTATTTGGTACTGGTTATTATTCTATTAAAGTTATTGCAGTTACTACTGATTTAGGTAAAGAACTTGAACTTTATAATGATGTAATGTCTGGTGATGATATACTACATAATGGTTTACATGCATTATGGAATCCTGATATTGTTGTTAATCAGAATGCTGTTATGATTGCTGATGGAGGTAGCTATAAACATAGTATTGAATATGTTATTATGGTAGATGACAAAGATAAAGTTATTAGGGGTGGTAAGTATGATGTAGAACTTCAAGATTCTGCTTACAATAATGCTTGTCCTGGGCATGAAGATGATTGCAAAGTAGTTGTAGATATGAATAAAGTTCCATCTTGTAAGTTTGCAAGTGGTAAAACTTGTGAGGTTAGTGTTAAGGATGCTGATAAGCAGACTGTTAAGATTGTTTTTGATAATTTAAAAGCTGATACTAATTATGTTATTTATGCTTATGCTAATACTTATCGTAATAATATTAATCTTGAGAATAAAGAGTCTTTGGTTTATGTTAGAAAGAGTCAGTATACTAAGAGTAATTTAGGATTTTCATTAGGTGCTGTTACTCCAACGGCGGTTACTAAAAATAAAGTTTTACTTACTTTTGTTGGAGCAGCTAATTTAAATAATTCTTTGAAAGGAATTGAATATAGTATTACTGTTCAAGGTGGAGAAAAGATATCTTCTGGTATTATTGGTAAAACTCTTACTTCTGGAGAAGATAATATTACATTTAAATTAGATAAGGATAATTATCCTTATGTTGAGATTCCACTTCCTAGTGGTAAAACTCTTGGTGTTAATAATACTATTAATATTACTTATTACTATTCTGATAAAGATAGTAATCAGTTAAAAGTACTTAAACTTGGAGATAGTACAGTATTTGATTATTCATTTAAAAATGAGAATAAATAAGAAAGGTCGTAAATAATATGAGAAAATATGATATGAAAAATAAGAGAAACATTGGTATAATTATAGGGATTTCTGTTATAACTATAATCATGTTTTCTCTAGTTATTAAATTCTTTTTATCAGGAGATAGAAGAGAGTATGTTGTTAATGATGGTGCTTTGGTTTTTGATAAGGATAAATCAATTATTAAAATAGATGAAAGTAGTACTATTAAAAAGAAATGGAATAATGAATATTATCTTAAATTTAAAGATAAAAATTATGAACTTGGTGATACCGCTATTAGTTATAATGAGAAGACTGGTGAGATTATTTTATATGGTAAATATTATGAAATAGGAGCTAGTGATAATATTGATATTACTGATGGTGAAACTGTTATCAAGAGTTCAGCACTTACTAAGTTTTATAAACTTGCTGATAGAAAATACTTAGTTGTAGATATAGATATTAAGAGTGCTGATGGATTATTATCTACTACTGATTTCTTAATGATTGATTTGGATAAGGTTGGAAATGCTACATTAGTTAATCATAAGGTTAATTTGAAAGCGTTTTCTGCTACTACGATAGTTACTTCTAATTATACTTTTGATATTGCTAATGAGATTTTAACTTATGGTAGTAATAAGATTGATCTAAAAAAGATTATTGGTTCCTCTAATACTTATACTAAAGAAGATTTGATTCCTGAAGAAGATGATACTGGTAATGGTACTAATAATGGAGTTACTAATATTACTGACAATACTACTGGTACTGGAAATGGTAGTGGTGGAGGAACTGGAGATGGTAGTGGAAATGGTAGTGGAGGAAATGGTAAATCTAATACTATTATTGAAGAAATTAAAAAGGCTTCAAAGAGAACCTCTGTTATTTCTGTTACTAGTACTACTAGTAATATAACTATTGATTATGTTATTTATGATCCTTATAAAGAATATACTTCTGTTTATATGGAAGTTGAAAATGTTGATGATGGAAAAATTGATACTATTTATTTAAATAAGAATGATACAAGATATGAACTTTCTAATGTTTTTCCTAATACTTCTTATAAATTTGTTTTTAAATATTCTTATATTGATGAAGAAGGTAATTCTCATACTGAGATATTTGATAATGTTGATATTACTACTAAAAGACCTAGCGTTAATTTGAAAGTTACTAATGTTGGATTTGGTAATATTAATTATTTGATTACTACTGATAATAGTTATAATATTGATTCTGGTACTTTGAAAGTATATGTTAATAATGAAGAAGTTTATAGCGGTAATGTTTCTATTAGTGGTAATACTACTGGTAAGATTAATGTTAATGCTGTTAGTGGTGATTATATAGAATTATTACTTACTGATGTTAAATCTAATGGCAGGGTAATAAAAAATGTTAAATCTAGTGATAAGTTTATATACTAGGAGGTATTTAGATGAAAGAGTTTATTAAAAAGAATTATAGTATTTTGATTCCGGCGTTTTTAATAATTGTTATTTTGATAGCGGTTATTCTGTATGCTAGAGAATATAAGAATAATAGATATGCTAATAATAAAGATGTTAATGTTTATCAATATTTTTCTGGTAGTAAAATGGAATATGTTGCTAAAATAGGAAGAAATAGAAAAAATGTTGTTCTTAATTTTGAATCCAAAGAATTTTCTGTTAGTTTAGATAGTACTCCTGTATATGTTGCTGATAAAAAAAATATAGATGTTATTTTTCCTAAAGAAATGGCTGTATTCTTTCCTTTGAAAGATAAGATATATCAAGTTGATGCTTTATCTGAATTGTATGTAAAGAATGATTTAACTTATTTGAGAACTAAAAGGTTAGATAAAACTTTTGATCATATGTTTTTATATGATGGTAAAGATTTGTATTTCTTTATTGATGAAGTTACTTTAGTTATTGGTGATCAAGAAATTAAACTCAGTCCAATGTCTTATGTTAGTTGTTCTTATCTTAATATGGTTGAATATTACGATAGGAAAAGTGATACTGATAGAGTTATTGATTTGAATAATGAAAATGTTTATGTTAAAAATGATTATATGAATATAGATGTTTCGTTAGATAAGGCTATTTATAAAGATGATTTTACTTTATTGGGAGGAAAGTTAAGTAATTATAAAAAAATTACTGATATGGAAGAAAAATAATCATATACTTTGATAGGTGAGTATATGAAAAAAATTGATTTATTATATTTGATAGTAGTTATATTTTATTTGATTAGTGGATTAATTAAGTGGGATATGACTACTATTTTTGCTTGTGTATTATCTTTGATATTTATGGTTATTACTAATGTTATTGGTAAGAAGATAGGGTTTGGTAATGGTATTAAGATACTTATATATGTTTTTATTCTTAGTACTGAGATATTGGGAGAAATATATCATTTTTATGTTGATGTATGGTGGTTTGATATTGTTATGCATGCTTATTTTGCTTTTATTATTTCTTATGTTGGATTATATTTGATAAGATATTTTAAGATTAAGGGAAGTATTTATTTTGTGATATTATTTATTTTTTCTTTGGCTATGATGACTGAAAGTGTATGGGAGATATTTGAGTTTTCGATGGATAGGGTTATTGGTACTGATATGCAGAAGGATACTGTTATTAGGAATATTAGTTCTACGTATTTATCTCATGATATATATGTTGATAAGGTTATGGTTAATGATATTGATTTTATGGATAGATATGGTGGATATTTAGATATTGGTTTATATGATACTATTGGTGATATGATATGTACAGTAGTGGGTAGTTTTATATTTATTGTTATAATGAAAAAAAGACTAAATTGTTAGTCTTTTGCTTCTATATAAATGCTTTTATCAAATTTATGGGTACCATCATTTATTTTTTCTAAAGTATTAGTAGTTATTAAGAAGTAAGTATCTCTATTTACATTGATATCACTTATTGGGTCATCCCAAGTTAAATCTAGGTGATACCATTTACCATCTAGGTATACTAGGTTCCAAATGTGTTCTTCATTACTTATTTTGTAATTTATGACATTTAATTTATTTAAGAAGATAGCCATGGCATCGGCATAGCCATTACATGTACCGTATCCTTCAATTAGGACTCCATATGCAGTGTTAGATTTGTAAGTGGTATCATTTTTGTTTTCATATTTTAATTTATCATATTCGGCATTATCTATAATATAGTCATGAATTACTTTTATTTTTTCTCTAGTAGGCATATTATTGGTTATGTTTTCTTTTATTACTTTATCTACTACTTCGTTTATTTTTGTTATTTCTTCATTGCTATAGGCTTTGTTTATGGTTATTCCTATTTTATATTCACCACCATAATTTAATTTGATATTATTTGAACTGTTATATGGATGAACAAAATTATTTAGTAATGATATTGTTTCTTTAAAGCCTTCACCATTATTTATTGTTAACATATTAATATCATTTAAATAGTTTGTATAATCTTTAGTAATATATCTTTCGGTATGATTGGTACCGCTATTTAAGGTGTAGTATATAAAATTAATTAATTCTTTATGATTATTTATGCCCATACCGGTATAATTATCTACATAGTTAAAGTTATCATCGACATAATACTCGTTAGTAGTGGAAGAAGAGTATTTTTTTTCAATTGAATATTCATAATATTTATATCTAAGGGTATTTTTGTTAAAAGCACATACTGTTACTATGATAATAGCAATAGTTCCCATAATTACAATTAATCTTCCATTTTTATTCTTTTTATTCATATCTTCCACCTCTAATTAGATTATATCATTTTATAGGGAATTTTATCAAGAAAAATATTAAGTTTTTTTAATAAATTTACTAGATGTAAACTTTTAGTAAAATAATATGAAAAAAATAATTTACTTATACCTTATTATTTGGTATAATTAAAGGGAAATATCTTGAGGAGGAATAGTATGAATATTGAAAATAAAAAACCTAAAATTTATTTGATTTGTGGTAGGGCTAGACATGGTAAAGATACGATAGCGGGATTTCTTAAGAAGTTCTATGAAGAAGATGGTAAAAAGGTTATTTATTCACGAGCGGGTAAGTATATTAAATTTTATGCAATGGAGATGACTGACTGGGATGGTAGTGAGGAATCTAAACCTAGAAAGTTACTTCAAGAGCTTGGAACTGATGTTATTAGAAATAAACTTAATAAGGCTGAGATGTTTATTGAAAGACAACTTGATGATATTGAGATTTATTCTTATTTTTATGATGCTATTATTGTACCAGATATTAGACTTCCTAGAGAGATAGATAGTGTTAGAGAGAAGTTTGATAATGTGGTTGTTATTAAAGTAGAGAGAATTAATTTTGAAACTAGTTTAGATAGTAAAGAGCAGGCACATGTTACAGAGATAGCTATGGATAATTATGATGATGTTGATTACATTGTTACTAATGATACTTTAGATAAATTAGAAAAAGATATATACGATATATATAAGGAGACGAGATAATATGAAGAAGTTAACAGGAAGAGAAATTATTAGAATGTATTTGGATTTCTTTTGTGAGAGGGGACATACAGAAGTTGATTCTGCTCCTTTAATACCAATGAATGATCCAACAGTGCTTTGGATTAATGCTGGTGTTACACCGCTTAAGAAATATTTTGATGGAACTGTAGTACCTAGTAATAGGAGACTTACTAGTTGTCAAAAATGTATTAGAACTGGGGATATAGAAGAAGTAGGTAAGACTGCTAGACATCATACTTTTTTTCAGATGTTAGGTAATTTTAGTATTGGTGATTATTTTAGAGATGAGGCTCTTACTTGGGCGTGGGAATTACTTACTAGTCCTAAATATTTTGATATGGATAAAGATAAACTATATATTACGGTTTATACTAATGATGTTGATTCTTATAATAAGTGGATTAGTTTAGGTGTTAAACCTTCTCATTTAGTTAAATTAGATGGTAATTTTTGGGAGATAGGACCAGGGCCTTCGGGACCTGATACGGAGATTTTTTATGATCGTGGTGAAAAGTATGATAAAGAAGGCAAGGGTATTAAGTTATTACAAGAAGAAATAGAGAATGATCGTTATATTGAGATATGGAATAATGTTCTTAGTCAGTTTAATGCTACTGAAGGTTTGAAGAGAGAAGAATATCCTGAACTTCCTAGTAAGAATATTGATACTGGTATGGGTGTTGAGAGAATGGCTTGTATTATGCAAGGTACTGAGACTAATTATGAGACTGATTTATTTATGCCTATTATGAAGAAAATAGAGGAAATTTGTTCTATTCCATATATGGGTCAAATGGAATTTAAGGTAATAGCAGATCATATTAGAACACTTACTTTTGCTTTATCTGATGGAGCTGTATTTGAAAATGTAGGTAGAGGATATGTTCTTAGAAGACTTCTTAGAAGAGCTTCTAGAATGGGAAAGAAACTTAATATTAATAGAGAATTTTTAAGTGATATGGTTGATGTAGTAGTAGAAAATTATAAAGATACTTATCCTGATTTAGTTGGTACTAAGAGTAAAGTTAAAGAACTTATTGCTAAAGAAGAAAGATTGTTTCAAAAGACTTTATTAGCTGGTGAAAAGAGATTAGAGGAATTATTTGATAGTGGTATTAAGGTTATTAGCGGAGAAGATGCTTTTAAATTATATGATACTTATGGTTATCCTATTGAACTTACTATTGAAGCTGCTGAGGAAAGAGGATTTAAGGTTGATACTGATAGTTTTAATGCTTATATGAGTGCACAAAAGGAACTTGCTAGAAATAGTAGAAAAGTTGAAGCTAGTATGAATTTACAGAATGATTTACTTATTAATTATAAGAAAGAAAGTAAATTTGTTGGTTATGAAAAATTGGGATTAGAAACTGAAGTTATGGATATTATGAAGGATAATGTATTTGTGGATTCTTCTAGCGAGGACTGCTATATATTTCTTAAAGAAAATCCTTTCTATGCTGAGAGTGGTGGTCAGGTATCTGATTCGGGATATTTAAAAAATGATAATTGTAAGTTAGAGGTTATGGATGTTATTAAGGCTCCTAATGGACAACATTTATTATATGTTAAGGTACTTGATGGTACTGTAAATAAGGGAGATAAGATTCTTACTCATGTTCTTAAAGAAAAGAGACTTGCTATTATGAAGAATCATTCTTCTGTACATTTGCTTCAAAGATCTTTACAAGAATTACTTGGTAATAGTGTTCATCAGGCTGGTAGTAAAGTTGATGAAAATATGCTTAGGTTTGATTTTAATTATCAAGGTAAGTTATCTGATGAACTTATTGTTAAAGTAGAGGAACTTGTTAATAAGAGAATTAATGCTGGGTATGATGTTACTATTGAGTATTTACCTATTAAAGAGGCTATTAAGAAGGGGGCTATGGCTTTATTCTCTGATAAATATGGAGATATTGTTAGGGTAGTTACTATGGGTGATTCTATTGAGTTATGTGCTGGTACGCATATTGATAATACTAAGAATATTGGCAGGTTTGCTATTGCTTCAGTAGAGAATAAGGGTACTGATACTTATAGAATAACAGCGGCTACTGATAATAATATTGTTCCTATTCTTAAGGAAGAGATATCTAAATATAATGAAGAGATGATTAGATTACTTGATAAGGCTAAGAGAATTATTAATGAGGCTAAGGAAAATGATATTGATCTTGAATTTAATTTTAATATTGATAATAGTGATCCTGAAAGTTATAAGGATATTGTTTATAATAAGAATGAACTTGCTATGTTAAGAGAAGAACTTAAGAAGTTAGAGAAAGAATTTAATACTAAGAAGAGTGAGAAGTCTGTTAGTGATTTATCTAGTTTCTTAGATATTAAAGAAGATATTAATGGTATTACTACTATTATTAGTATTACTAATGGTTATGATATTAATACTTTGAGACAGATTGTTAGTGCTCTTAGTAATCAGCTTGATAATAATTTTATATTACTTGCTAATATTAATGATGATAATTCGGTTAATTATATTGCTAAATCTAATTCTAACAGGGTTAGTTGTGGTGATATTGTTAAGGATTTGGCTGTTAGATCTTCTGGTAATGGTGGAGGTAATAAGTCTTTTGCTCAAGGTGGAGGTACTGATGGTAGTATTACTTCTAAATTACTTGAAAATGTTAAAGAAATTATTAGAAATTTATAGAGACTTTGGTCTCTTTTTTCTATGAAGCGGGGGTTACTTTACAAAATGATAATTTTCTGCTATAATTATTTAAGTCTTTTACTTTAAAGAAAGGAGAATTATTTTGAGTAAAATTAGAATGTTTTCACTAGGTGGACTAGATGAAAATGGTAAAAATATGTTTGTTATTGAAGTTGATAAGAATATATTTGTTTTTGAAGCAGGGCTTAAATATGCTGATGAATTAACACTTGGTATTGATTATATTATACCTAATGTTACTTATTTAAAAGAAAATAAAAAAAGAATTAAGGGAATATTTTTAACACATGGTCATGATGAAAATATAGGGGCTTTAACTGATATTGTTGATGATTTAGGTAATCCTTATATATATGGGTCTAAATATACTTTAGAGATTGTTAAAGATGAATTTGATAATTCTAATATTAAGTATAAGAATATGAAAGAGATAAAGGCTTATGTACCAATAGAGATTGGTAATGTTAAGATTTTTCCTGTAAATTTATCTCATTCTACACCTGATAATTTTGGTTATGCTATATATACTAAAGATGGAGTTATTTTTTATGCTTCTGATTATGTTATTGATTCACTTATGAAAGGGGCTTATAAGACAGATATTGGTAAGTTGGCTTATATTGGTAAGCAGAATGTATTATGTCTTCTTACTGAATCTTTCTATGCTGGTGTAGAAGGATTTACTTCTCCTAGACATAGAATAGCACCTTTAATTAGAGAGACTTTAAATAATAGTGATGGTAGAATTATTTTTAATGTATTAGATTCTCATTTATATCGTATTCAGGAATTATTTACTGAAGTAGAGAAGACCAATAGAAAAATTGTAATTATGGGTAAAAGACTTAAGAAGATAATTGATTTTGCTATTGAAAATCATTATCTATATATATCTAAAGATATTATTGGTGATTTATCTAATATAAATGATAAGAATGTTGTAATATTAAATGCTAATGAGAAAGATAAACCATATTACAATATTATGAGAATCGTTAATGGCTATGATAAATTTATTAAGTTAAATGAAGATGATACTGTGTTTTTAGCTACTCCTATTTATGATAATAGAGAGAAGACTTTTTATAGTTTACTTGATGATATTGCTAAGTCTGGAGCTAATGTTGTTAGTTTATCTTCTAAAAAATATTTATCACATCATGCTTCTAATGAAGATTTAATGACTATGATTAATTTGATGAATCCTAAATATTATTTTCCAATAAGAGGTGAATATAAAAATCAGGTTATGAATGCTGAATTAGCAGAAATGGTTGGTATACCTAAAAGTAATATTATTCTTAAAGAAAATGGTGATGTTGTTACTTTTAAAAATGGTGTAATGTTAGATACTTTTGAGAGGGTTCATAGTGGTTCTGTTTTAATAGATGGTACTGCTGGTGATGATATTGGGGAAGTTGTTTTAAAAGATCGTGAGATGCTTAGTGATAATGGTATTATGATTATTTCTGTTACTTTGAATAAACAAACTAAAGAAATTATGGCTGGCCCTGAGATTTTAACAAGAGGATTTGTTTATGTTAAAGATTCTTATGAATTAATTAATGAGATTAAAAAGATTTCTGAAAAAATAGTAGTGGATAATACTAAGGGAATGAAGTATGTTGAATATAATAAAATTAAAAATACTATTAGAGATGAACTTAGTAAATATTTAATTAATCAGACTGGTAATAAGCCAATGATTATTACTGTAATTCAAGAAATATAAGCAAATTTTTATTAAATAATAAAAAAACTATTTCATTTTAGTTTTTTTTTTGTTATAATGTAGAAGAGGTATAATATGATATGAAGAAAAAGTTTTTACTATTAATGGTATTACTTTTATGTATTGGATGTACTAGGATAAACAATAATAATTATGATGTTATTGTAAATGATGTAATTGAAAATAGTAATAATATTTATAATACTAATTCTTTAGGATATAAATATTATTTACCATTTAGTATTAATAAAGTTTATGATAAAGATTATAATCAAATATTTAAAGTTAATGATACTTATATGTATTTATATGTTGATGTTATTAGTTATTATTATAAGAATAATTTAAATTTAGATGATAAAGATAGTAGTGATTCTTCTTATTATTATAAAATTAATAATAATAAGAAGAACGGATATGTTAAGATAACTAAAGATAAAGATAAGTATTTTATGAAAGTAGTTTATAATTATGCTAAAATAGAGACTTATGTAGAGGAGTATGAGTTGGCGGATATTTTATCTTATTCTATGATTATACTTAATAGTATTAATTATAATGATAATTTAATTGAAAAGATTATTCAAGATGATTATTATTCTAGTTCATTTAAAGAATATAAAATTAAAAAGCCAGAAGATGCTGAAAGTAAGTTTTCAGAATATTTAAGTGAGTATGTTGGTGAAGAGGATAGTATTATTCCGGATTTACCTGAATATTAGAAAAGGAGCGACTATATGGGATTTTTAGATAAGATAAAGGATTTATTTTCTGATGAAGAAGAGGTTGTTGAAACTAAAGAAATAGAAGTAGAAGAAAAAGAAGAACATAAGCTTCCTACTTTTATGAGAAATAAAATAGAGGAAGAAGAGAAAAGAGAAGAAGTAAAAAAAACTAGAACTGGTGTTTCTGATGAAATAATTAGTGATAGAGAAATAGTAAAAACTAGAACTAATAATAATTTTGCATTTCCTATAGAAATGGATGAGCCTGATATTTTTGAGGTGCCTAAATATAGTAATCAAAATATTTTAGCAAAGAAGAAAGAGGAAGAAAAGAAAGTTTCTACTTTATATTCTAAAAAAGAAGAACCTAAGCCTAAAAGATTTAAGCCTACACCAGTGATATCACCAGTATATGGTGTACTTGATAAGAATTATACTAAAGATGAAGTTAAATTACAGGATGAAAGTTCTTATGAAATACCTAGAGCAAGTAAAAAAATAGATTTTGAAACAGTTAGAAATAAAGCTTATGGAAGTTTAACTGATGATATTAGAAATAATTTATGTGAAAATTGTGAATTATATCAAGAAGTTAAAATTACTAAGAATGCTGATAAAAAGAAAGTAATTGATGATAGTAATTTACTTGTTGATATGACTGAAGATACTCCTAGTAACAAGGATATTACTTTAGGTGATGCTGAAGATAATTATTTTGATTTTGGTGTTAGTTATGAACAACCTAAGAGAGAGAAAACTGAGGTTGTAATTAATACTAATAAAGTAGAATTAGATGCAGGAGATAGTGATATTAAGATAGTAAATCATAATATGGAAGAAGCTTCTGCTGAAAAGATAGAAGTTAAAGAAGAGGTTCCTAAGAGAAAAACTCCTAGTAAAAAATTAGAAGATACTATTGAATTTGAAAAGAAATTAGTACATGATGAAGAAGGTGCTGATGAGATATTAAATAATTATACTAGTGATAATGCAATAGATAGTGATAATGATATATTTAATTTAATTGATTCTATGTATGATGAGGAGGAAAAATAATGACTGTTAATGAAGTATTACCAATTGTTTTATATATTTTAGGTGCTATTTTATTGGTAGCTTTAATAGTATTAACTATAAAATTAATTATTACTATGGATAAAATAGAAAAAGTTGTAGATAATATTACTGTTAAGGTTAAATCCTTAGATGGGGTGTTTGAGGTTGCTTCATTAGTTAGTAATAAAGTTACATTTGTTACTGATAAAGTTGTTGATATAATCAGTATGATTATTGATAAAATATTTAATAAAAGAAAGGATGATAAAAATGAGTAAAAAGGGATTAGGTAAATTAGTATTAGGTGCTGGTATTGGTGCTTCTTTAGCTTTATTATTTGCTCCTAAAAAAGGTAGTGACTTAAGAAATGATATTAAGAAGAAAATTAATGAATTTATGAAAAGTGTAGATGATATGACTGTTTCAGAGATTAAAGATGAGTTTACTACTAAAGTTAATGAAATTAAAAAAGGCCTTGATGAATTAGATAAAGAAACTGTTTTAAAAGCCGCTAAAAAGAAAGGTAATGAACTTAAAGATAAGGCTAATGAATTAGTAGAACTTGCTAAAGAAAAAGGTACTCCTGTACTTGAGGGAATAGCAGATGATTTAAAGGAAAAAACTATTTCAGTAGCACAAGAAGTAATTGATAAATTAGAAGAAAAATAATCAGTAATTGATTATTTTTTTTGAAAGGATGATAATATGAAAGCACTAGTAACTGGAGCTTCTTCAGGTATGGGAAGAGATATGGCTAAATATTTATATTCATTAGGATATGAGTTATATTTAGTTGCAAGAAATAAAAAAGATTTAAATAGAGAATTTAAAGGATATAAAAATATACATACTTATGGTTATAATTTAATAATGGAAGAAGAATGTGTTAAATTATATAAAGAATTAAAAGATGAAAATATTGATATATTAATTAATAATGCTGGATTTGGAGATGCTGGTAATTTTACGGAAACTAGTTTAGATAAAGAAATGGATATGATTGATTTAAATATTAAAGCATATCATATACTTACTAAATTATTTTTAAAAGATTTTGTTAAGAGAGATTATGGTAGGATACTAAATGTTGCTTCAATGGCTGGTTTTATGCCAGGACCTTATATGGCTACTTATTATGCTACTAAAAACTATGTTGTTAGTTTATCTTTAGCTATATATGAAGAATTAAAAAGAGATAAATCTAATGTTAAAATATCTATATTTTGTCCTGGACCAGTTAATACTAATTTTAATAATGTAGCGGATGTTAAATTTAATATTTCTTCTCTTAATAGTGAATATGCTAGTAAAGTAGCTATAGATGGTATGTTTATGAATAAATTACTTATTATTCCTAATAATATGAAATTTAATCATTTACTTACTAAGATTGTTCCTACTAAGAGTATTTTATTTGTAAATTCTTTAATACAAGAAAGAAAAGAAGAATGAATTTTCTTTCTTTTTCTATTTAATTATAGTATAATGTATTAAGAGGTGTGCATAATGAAAAAAATAGTTGTCTTAGGTGGAGGAACAGGGCTTTCAGTGCTTCTTAGGGGATTAAAACAGTTTCCTCTTGATATTACCGCTATTGTGACAGTTGCTGATGATGGTTCTTCTAGTGGAAGACTTAGAGAAGAATTTGATATATTTGCAGTAGGTGATCTTAGAAATGTTTTAGTATCTTTATCTGAAGTAGAACCACTTATTGAGGATTTATTACAATATAGATTTGTTACTGATAGTTCTTTAAATAATCATCCGATGGGTAATTTACTGTTAACTGCTTTATATAATATTACAGGTAATTTAACTGAATCACTTAGATCTTTATCTAAAATATTTAATATAAAAGGAACTATACTTCCTTTTACTGAAGAAAATCCTGTATTAATAGCTCATACTACTGATGGTAAAATAATTGAAGGAGAATCTAATATTACTAAGGCTGGTAAAGAGATTGATTATATTGAATATAAAAATGAAGTTAAACCTACTAAAGAAGTAATTAAGGCTATAGATGAAGCTGATTTAATTATATTTGGTATTGGTAGTTTATATACTAGTATAATTCCTAATTTATTATCTAAAGAAGTAGTAGAATCTTTAAAGAATTCTAAGGCTAAGAAGATGTATGTTTGTAATATAATGAGTGAACATGGAGAGACAGATAATTATAAAGTATCAGATTGTATTAAAAAAATTAATTCTTATGTTAAAGAAGATTTAATGGATGTAGTAGTTGTTAATAATAAAAAAGTACCAGATGATATAAAAGAAAGATATTTAGGAGAAATAGCTGGTCAAATTGATATTGATTATGATGTATTAAATGATATGAATGTTGAAATAATTGAAGATGAACTTCTTTATATTAGTGAGAAGAAAAAAGTTAGACATGATCCATATAGAACAGCACTTGCAATATTTAATTATATAGTTAAGGAGTTAAAATAATGAGTTTTACAATGGTTGTTAAAGATGAAGCTTCAAAGATAGAAACTACTAGATTAGAAGATATATCTGAATTATCCGCTATTATAAGAATAGCGGGTAATATTAATAATAATATAAATGTTACTATTGAAAATAATGCTGTAGCAAGAAGAGTATTTAAATTATTTAAGGAAATATATGGTATTAGTCCTTCTATTACAGTTAGAAATAAGAAACTAGGTAGAGGGTTAACTTATATATTAAATATAAATAATAAAGTAAAAGAAATACTTGAAGATTTATCTATTATTGATAATAATAAATATCTTAGTATTCCTAAAGAATATTTAATATCAGATGAAGAACAATTAAGAGCATATTTAAGAGGAGTATTTTTAGTATCTGGTTCTGTTAATGATCCAAAGACTAGTAGATATCATATGGAATTTATATTAGATACAAAAGAATATGCTAATTTTATTAATAAATTACTTAATTCTTATGACTTAAATAGTAAAATAATTAAAAGAGAAAAGAATTATACTGTATATATAAAAGAAGCAGAAAAGATAAGTGATTTTTTAAGAGTTATAAAGGCATTTTCTGCGGTTATGTATTTTGAAGATATTAGAATATATAGAGATCATAAAAATATGACTAATAGGCTTAATAACTGTGAACAAGCTAATATGGATAAAGTATTTATGACTGCGAATAAACAAATTAATGATATAGAAAAATTATATGAATTAGATATGGTTGATTTACTTGATGAAAAGTTAAAGACAGTTATAGAATATAGAATGAAGTATAAAGAAAGTTCTTTAAAAGAATTAGCAGAAATTATGTCTTTTGAAACTGGTACTGAAATTACTAAGTCTGGATTAAATCATAGATTTAGAAAAATTAGAGAGATTCTAGATAATATAGAAAATAAATAATTATATAGTACTAACTCTAAAATATGATAGGTCTAATGAGACTCTGATGGAGACTAAGAATTAGGCTATATCAGACATGAAAATACCTTGGATTTTCATAAAAGGTGAAAAATGTAAAAAAATGTAGAAAAGTACTTGACAGATAGTGTAAAATGGTGTACAATTTAATTGTCTAATAGAAAATACTATGATAATATAATGTAAATATTAATAACGACTATATGTTTTAATATTTACCCGAGTAGAAGTTTTATTTGGAAATCTTTATGTTAAATAGTAAATGTTGGGTATTATGGTAGAGGCTATAATTCTTATCTATCTATTAGATATGCATATATGTATGAGAAAGAAAACTCATTAGATAGGAAGCTGTTTTATATTAACTGACATTAATTTAAAATGGTTATTCATCAAACTAGAGAATGCAATTGTGTGTCAGACAATGCATTCTTTTATTTTACCTAAAATTATGTTATACTATTAATGCAATGAGGAAGTGGTATTATGAAAGAATTACTTAGTCCTGCGGGTAATATGGAATGTTTAAAGGCTGCGGTTAATAATGGAGCAGATGCTATTTATCTTGGTGGAAAAACATTTGGAGCTAGAGCATATGCTGGTAATTTTAGTAATGAGGAATTAAAAGAAGCGGTTAATTATGCTCATTTATATGGAGTAAAAATATATATAACAGTAAATACTATTATTTATAATACTGAAGTAGATGAATTAATTAAATATATAGAATATTTATATAAAATAGGAGTAGATGCTCTTATTATGCAGGATATAGGTATGATATCATTAGTTAGAAAAGTATTTCCTAATATGGAAGTACATGCTTCTACTCAGTGCCATAATCATAATAATGAAGGTATAAAGTTGTTAAAAGAACTAGGAGTAACTAGAATAGTGCTAGATAGAGAAATGTCTCTTGAAGAAATAGAAAATATAGATGTAGATATAGAAAAAGAAGTATTTATACATGGAGCTTTATGTAACTGCTACTCTGGATGTTGTCTATTTAGTTTTATGAATGGTGGTAGAAGTGGTAATAGAGGAGAATGTACACAAGTATGTAGACTTCCTTTTAAGTTAATAAAAAATGGTGAATATGTAAATAATGAAAGTAAATATTTACTTAGTACTAAAGAACTTAATACGATAAATAATTTTAATAAACTATTAGATAGTGATATTATAAGTTTTAAAATAGAAGGAAGAATGAAATCTCCTAGTTATGTTGGATATGTAACTAGAATATATAGAAAATTAATAGATAGTTATAGTAATAGAATATCTAGTGAAGAAGAAGATAATTTAAAGATATTATTTAATAGAGAATTTACTAATGGTTATTTATTTAAAGATAAAGTTATGAATATAGAATCTTCTAATCATAGAGGATTAGATATTGGTAAAGTAATAGATGTTAATAAAAAGAAAATTAAAATTAAATTAGATAAAGAATTATATCAAGAAGATGGTATTAGATTTAAGAATAGTAATAAGGGTATGATAGCTAACTTTATTTATAATGAAAAAGGATTACTTATTAATAAAGGTAATGTTGGAGATATTATTTATTTAGATAATAAAATTAATCTAAAAGATAAAGATATCTTAGTTAAGACCTCAAGTAGTTATTTAGACAAAGAGATAATTACTAGTAGTATTAAAAAGATACTTATAAATATAGATATTAAATTAATAGATGAATTTTTAGATATTACTTTTAGTGATAATATGAATAATATAGTTAGTGATAAAGTAAAGGTAGAACCTCCTGTTAAGAGGGGAACTAATAATGAAGAGATTAAAGAGAAGATAACTAAACTTGGTAATACTCCTTTTGTATGTAATAATATAAATATTGATATAGATAGAGATATCTTTGTTAATATGAAAGATATTAATAATATAAGAAGATTATTATGTGATAAATTAATTATTACTAGAAGTAATACTAAAAGAGATATTATTATTAATAAATATTCATTAGATTATAATAAAGAAGATGATTATAATACTGAAATATCAATACTTGCTAGAAATAAAGAACAAGTACAAGCAGGTATAGATATGAATATAGATAGAATATATGTTGATAGTGAATTATATGATATATATAAAGATAATGATAAAGTATATTTGAGATTGGAGAGAGTTAATAATAATTATAATTATGATAGTAAAAATATACTTGCTACTGAGATAGGGGCTATCTATAAATATAGAGATAGTAATCTTATTAGTGATTATTATTTAAATGTAGTTAATAACTATAGTATTAAGTTTTTACTAGATAATGGTGTTAAGAGGGTTACTTTATCTCCTGAAGTTAATTATAATTATTTAGATGATTATATATTAGATAAAGTAGAATTAATAATATATGGTACTATAGAAAATATGATTACTAAGTCATGTCCTATTAAAGAATTAAAAATATGTCCTTGTAAAAAAGAAGATATATATTATCTAGAAGATATTAATAAAAATAGATATAGAGTACTTCATAACAATTGTTTATCACATATTATGCATTATAAAAAGATTAATTATATTGATAATATTAATTATTATAAAAATCTTGGTATTAGATCATATAGATTAGAATTACTAGATGAAAGTTATGAGGAAGTTATTAGATTAATTGACGAAATAAGGAAAAAATAACAGAAATAAGTAGCAATACAACTGCTAATATTTTAGAAAATGCTTTTAAAAAAATCAGTACGTAAGGAATTCTTACATACTAGTGGTGATGGTAAAAATCATAAAATAAAATATTATTATTTAGATGATATTATTTAGTTTTGAATAGGATGGTGAGGTAAAATGAGTGGTACTAAATTAATTGAAACAGATAGATTAATTTTGAGAAAAGTAACTATGAATGATGCTCATGATTTATTTATTAATTGGGCTAGTGATATTAAAACAAATGAATACTTAACTTTTAAATGTCATGATAATGAAGAAACTACTAAAAAAGTAATTAGTTATTGGTTAAAGAAATATGAAGAAAATGGATTTGAGTGGTGTATAGAAGTAAAAGATACTAAAGAAGTAATTGGTATTATTAGTGCAAATACTTCATATAAATATAATACTTTAGAAATAGGTTATAGTATATCTTCTAAATATTGGAATAAAGGTTATACTACATAAGCAGTTAAGGCAATAATTGATTATTTATTTAATGAATGTAATTATAATATAATTGAGGCTGTTGTACCAAGTAATAATATTGGTAGTATTAAAGTGGCAGAAAAATGTGGTATGAAATTAGAGGCTACTTTAAAAGATAGATATAAAAATAAATTAACTGGTAAAATGAACGATTTGCTTATATATTCTATTTTTAATAATAATTAATTTATGAGGAGGAAATAAAATGGAAAGAATATACAATAAATTAGTAAGAGATAATATTCCAAGTATAATTGAGGGTAATGGAGAAACTCCTATTACTAGAATATTAAATGAAGGGGAATATAAAAAAGAGTTAGAGAAGAAACTATATGAAGAATATAATGAAGTACTTGAAGCAAGTGGAGAAGACAGAGTAGAAGAATTGGCAGATATGATAGAGGTAATTAAATATTTAGCTAAGTTAGAGGGTAAAAAACTCGAAGATGTTATTAAGACTGCTGATGAAAAAAGTATTAAGCGTGGTGCTTTTAATGATAGAATATTCTTAGAAAAAGTAATAGAAGATAAATAATAGATAAAGAATTATTAGTGTAATGATAATTCTTTTTTAAATATTTGACTTATTAATAAAAATAGAGTATTATATAAGTAATTTATTTGAGGGGATGAGATATATGACTATAAAGAATATTGAGGTTTATAGTGAAATGAATGGTAGTTATGTAGTAGATAAAGATAAGAAAATTACTGGGTATGCTTCAATTGATAAACCTTGGCAGAAATATTATAGTAAAGAAGCTATTACTGCTAGTATACCTGAATTAACTGCTTATCAATATATGGTAAGTCAAAATGAAGATAATTTAAGTACTAAGGCTATTATGTATTATGGTAAAAAAATTAGTTATAAAAATTATATAGATATGATAGATGAAACTGCTAGAAGACTATATAATCTTGGCATTACTGAAGGAGAAGTAGTAACAGTTATGTCTGTTGCTAATCCTGAATTAGAAGTGTTATTTTATGCATTAAATAAGTTAGGAGCAGTTATTAATTTAATTGATGTAAGAAGTGATTATAAACAAATAAAAAAATATCTTATGGAAGTAAAATCTAGTGAAGTAGTAGTTATGGATAATTTTTTACCTGAGTTTGATAAATGTATGGAAGATGAAGATATTGATAATATAGTAGAAAATGTTATTACATTAAGTCCATATAATTCAGTATTATTTCCATTTAATGTATTAGCAGAGAAGAAATCTAGAAAAGAAGATAGTAATTTATATAGTAAGATAGATGAAATAAAGAAGAAAAACAAATATATGACATGGAATGATTTGATGAGTGTTCATAAATATCGTTATCCTAGATATCCTAGATATAAGAAGAATATGGTAGCGGCTTTAGTTCATACTGGTGGTACTACTGGTGTACCTAAGACAGTTAAACTATCTAATGAAAACTTTAATGCTATGGCTATTCAATATAAATCACTTAATGCTAATTATAATAAAGGTGATACTTTCTTAAATGGAATAGTTCCATTTGTAGCATATGGTATTGTTGTTACTATTCATATGCCTATGTGTTTAGGTATGACTAATATTATTGCTCCTATATTATCTCCTAAAGAGTTTACAGAGTTTATGATTAAGTATAAACCTAATCATACTGCTACTGTTCCAACTTATGTTGAACATTTTATTGAAGATGAAAAAGCAAATTCTATGAATTGGAAATGTATTAAACATATTGGAGTAGGTGGAGAATCTTTTACAAGAACACAAGAACAAGAAGTTAAAGACTTTTTAAAGAATCATAATTCTAGTGGTAGTATAGATAAGGGATTTGGCATGACAGAGTTATCTGGTACTTCGGTAACTTGTATGGGTAATGTTAATAAATTTACTAGTTTAGGTATTCCACTTCCACTTAATACTTATGGTATATTTGAAAGAGGTACTGATAAAGAATTAAAATATGGTGAAGAAGGAGAAATATGTATAACTGGTCCAACTGCAATGCTTGGTTATTTAGATAATGAAGAAGAAGAAGGTAAAGTTATAAAAATACATAGCGATGGTAAAAAGTGGATACATTCTGAAGATGTAGGTATAATTGATGAAGATGGTTTTCTATTTTTTAAAGGAAGATATAAAAGAATGTTTACTCATGGAGGCTTTAAATTGTATCCATCATATATTGAAGGAATTATTGTAAGTCATCCTAAAGTTGAAAACTGCTGTGTTATTTCTATTCCTGATCAGACATATGGTTTTTCTCCGGAGGCACATGTTGTTATAAAGAAGGATAGTGTAAGTCAACTCAAAAAATTAAAAGAAGAATTGATAAAACTATGTCAAGATAAACTTCCTGAATATTCACAACCAGAAGATTTTATTTTTGAAGAAGATTTACCACTTACATCTGTTGGTAAAGTTGATTATAAAAAAGTAGAAAAAATGAGAATAAAAAAGTTAGAGGAAAGCACTAAATAAGGCTTTCTTTTAGTTTTGAATTATGGTATAATTTTTATAGAATAAAGAGGTGTTTAAAATGAAAATAAATACTACAATATTTTTAACGATAATAAGTTTCTTTTATAGTGTATTATTGATGATTGCATATTTTTCAAAAGATAAAATTAAAACGCTTGAAAATAAAGTGTATTCAAAACTTATTATCATTAATTTTATTGGTATAATTTTGGAATTGTTTTGTACAATATTTGCTGGATATGCTAAAGATTATTTAGTATTTTATACGATATTAAATAAACTTTTTCTAGTTGAATTAACTATTTGGTGTTCTGTATTTAGTGTTTATGTATTTTTAATTTCTTCAAAGAAAGAAAAGAATGAATTAAAGTCATATCTAAAAAAAGTTTCTATTTTTCATATTGTAATAGATGTAATAACAATGTTTTTAATCTTTGTTTTACCAGTTCAGTTTAACATAAATGATTTAGGATATGTTATGTATTCTTATGGGCCTAGTGTCAACATTGTTTTTATTAGTAGTACATTGTATATTATACTTATGTTTACTTGCTTAATTAGAAATTTTAAAAATATTAAAAATAAAAAATATTTACCTATATATGTATATATGGTAATAGGTGTTCTAGTCGGAATAGTTCAAAAACTTCATCCTGAAATTCTTGCATTTACTTCGATGGAGGCTTTTATTACAGTAATTATGTATTTTACAATAGAAAATCCAGATAAGAAATTACTAGAAGAAATACATACGTCTAAGAAAATAGCGGATGCTGCTAATGAAGATAAAAGTATGCTTATATATAATATGATGAATGAAGTTAAGAGTATTGCTAGTGATATTAATAAATCTTCTGAAGTAATACTAAATAGTAATAATCTAGAAGAAAATAGATTCTTTGCTAGAGAGATAATATCTTCTAATAACAAGTTATATGGTATGGCTAATAATATATATAATATTGATGTTATTGATGATATTAATGTTAAGACTGTTAAAAATAAATATAATATTAAATTATTACTTAAAGAAGTAATAAGTAAAAATAAAGAGTTATTTGAAGATAAAGATATTAGCTTTAGATTTAATATAGATAGTAATCTACCTAATACTTTATATGGAGATAGTATTAATTTAAAGAATGTATTAAATACTATTATAGGTAATTCTTATAAATATACTGATAAAGGATATGTTGAGTTATCTGTTAATGCTATCTTTAAAAAAGATATAGTTAGATTAATTATAAAGATAGAAGATTCTGGTATTGGTATAAAAGCAGAAGACTTAGAAAAGTGTTTAAATAAAAATACTAAAGATCAAAATAGTTTATATGGTGCTAGAAAGACTATTAATATAATGGGTGGTAATTTACTTATAAGTAGTGAATATAATAAAGGAACTATTGTTACTATTATATTAGATCAAAAGATATATACTAATAATAAAGATAATTATGATAATTATGTTAATAATAAAAAGATATTAATTATAGATGATAATAATTCTGGTATTAAATTAATTAGTAAGATATTAGATAAACATAATATACTATATGATAGTTCTAATTTAGGTAAAGAAGCACTAGATAGAATTAGAAAAGGTGAAAAGTATGATTTAATATTACTAGATGAAGATATGCCTTATATGAATGGTATTAGTGTTATGAATAAACTTAATAAAATAAAAGGATTTGATACTAAGGTTATCCTTCTTACTAAGAATAGTAATATTATATATGATGATATTTATAAAGATAGTGGTTTTAGTGATTATATTATAAAACCTATAAATAAAGATGATTTAATGAATAAAATAAATAAGTATTTGAAACAAACTTTTATATTTTAAATATTTATGATATAATCTTTGTGAAGGAAAATAGAGGTGAATTATGGGAAATAATAAGGATATTGACATAAGAATTATTAAAAAATATTCGATGACAGAAAAGGATGAACTTAAGTTAAAAAGTTTTTTGAGATTATATTCTAATTATTCAAAACTAGCTAATTTTAATCAGAATCAGTTAGAAAGTTTTGAGAATGAAATATATACAATAGGAAATAGAAGTTTATCTGATAAAGAAAAAATTAAAAAAGAAATTATTACTATAAAGGCTGCGATTAAAAAGTGTAATGATAAGAAAGTAGTTGATTATGTAAATGATATACTTAATGATATTGAATTAATAATTAATTATGATGATAATGTTTTTGAAGGATATATACCATATTTAAAAAAGTGTATATGTGAACTTCAATCTATATTAAAATTAGATATTAATTTTTATAATACTTCATGTGAGCTTTTTGATAATGAATATGAAAATGTTAAAAATTTAATCTTGAATAAATATAGAGATAATTATAATGGGAGATAGTTATGGATGATTTGAATGTATTAAAAAAGTATATTGGTGAAAAGATTAAGAGTATAGAAGAAAACAATAAACTTATAGAACAAAAGCAACAACAAGTTGCTAAGTTAGAAAAGATATATAGTCCTTTAATTAGTGGTAATTATGCTAATATTGATAAAAATTACTTAAGGGATTGTTTTGACTTTATTTTTGAAGGTGAAGATGTTAATCTAATTATAGAAAAATTTTATCAGTCAATAACTATAGTTAGTGATGATAGATTTGCTAAAGAGCCACAAAAGCCTGTGGCAGAAGGATATTTAAATAAGATTAATACTTTATTATTAACGAATATTGAAAAATTAAAAGAAAATATTATGAAGATTAAATCTGAAGCTGATGATAAAATTTCTGAGTATGAAGAATATTTTGATTTAATTAAGGATGGAAAAATTGTAAGACACTTAAACGAAAATGAATTAAAAAGATTTTTTAAATTTTTAAATGAATCATCACTAGATAAAAATGTTATACTAAATTTAACTGTTTTATTTTCTAAAGATAGTCTTGATTATGCTGAAAATTTAAGAAAATTAAAAATAGTTAGAGAAGAGACAGTTAAAAAGGATAATGCAGCAAAAGTAAAAGAACAAATAAAACAACAAAATAGAAATAAAGTAGAAGAACCTAAGACAGAAGTAGCTGAAGTTGAGTTTGCATTAACATCAAAAGAAAATGAGATTTATTATAAGATGTTAGAAATTATGAATATATTAACTAATGATATAGAATTAAGTCATGATGCTTTAGTAGATATACTTAGTGATGATTATTCTTTAGAAGCTAGAAAATCAATATATGATTCTACTGATGATAAATTTAATCTTATACTTGAAGATTTAAAAGTTAATTTAATACCAAATTTTAAAGATAATAAGGATGATGTAATAAGTATATTTAAGTATATTATTGATTTGTTTAATGAAGAATATAAAAAGCAAGAGAAAGTAGAATTTGTAAGTCAAGTTGAGGATTTTTCTGAAGAAGAGAAAAAAGAGATTGAAAAGTATTTAGAAATTGCTAATAGAGAACTTGAATATTATAATAGTTTAGATAAAAAAGATAAAGATATGATTAAAAGTATAAGAACTTTCATTGCTGAAGATAGTGAAAGTAAAATAGAAATTAGTCCTAAATTTTCTTTGAATTATGTTAAGTATTTTGATTTGATTGATAAGTTTAATAGTGCATATGAAGACTATTTAAAATATCGTGGTATGGAAAGAGAGTTTATTGAACTTGGTGACGAAGAAGCAATGAATAGTTGTCTTGTTAGTCAAATGATAGAGATTAGAGATATTTTAAGAAGATTAAATAAACAGTATGAATTACTAAATAGTAAAGAAGATAATAATGATAAAACAAATGATGCTAGTGTAATTAGTCATTATACTCCTGATAGAAAAACTTTATTTGTCTTTTTACCACTTAGTGATGGTAATTATAGTATTGTTGATGATCAGCAAGAAATATTTAAGACTATGAAGAAAGCAATGTCAAGTGTAGCAAAAGGATTATATGCTCCTAGTGTAACTGGTTTCGATCTTTATATTGGTAGTCAAGGAGAGAAAAGTGTTAAGGTTACGCCTGATCGTGATATTCCTGGTTATAGAGATGAAATAGATCCTCATCGATATAAACATGGTACTGCTAGAATCACTTATGATAGAATTCCTATATCTGCTAGTAATCAAGAAAAAATTAAAGAAGCCTATGGTGTAGAAAAGGCTGATGTTCTTTTGATTATTGAATGTTCTACTAAAATGAATGATTCAAGTAAGGGTACTTATAATGCTGTTAATAGGAGAATAGCAAAAGAAATAGGAAACATTAGATATGTATTTAATTTATTTAGTACTGATTTTGATGATGCAAGTTTTAAAGCTGCTACTGAACTTATTGATGATTCTGATAAGTATTGTGAAAGATTATATAAGGATCCATTTAAAAAATTGGATGATGAGAGTTTATGGAGGTAAATATGGAAGATAAAATTATTAGTGTTTTAAATAATGTTAGAACTAATCTTTCTAATGAGTTAGAAACTAAAAGAAAAGAATTAGTGAAACCTTTTGATGACTTTGCTGATAGATTATCTGCTGTTGAAGTTACTCCATTAAAAATTAGAGGTTTATCTATAGAAGAAATAGATAATAACTTTGAGAATATTAGTGTTGAAATACTTGAAAAATTAGAAATGTATAAAGAATTATCAAAATTTTCATTTTATCCACTTACTGATGAACAAAAATTAGATATATCAAATATAATGAAAGAATTAATTAAAGAAATAAATGAAATTAAAAAATATATTGTTGATTCTAGTGCGATATTAAAGAATACAGATGATAAATTAAAAGAAATTGATGAAATTATAGAAAAAGTAACTGCTCTTTATAATAATGAAAGATATTTAAATTCAAATGATATTATGAATATTGTTAATATTTTAAAGGATTCTACTTTATCAGTTGAAGAACAAGTAACAATTGTTCAAGAATTAAGTTTATTATCTTTAACTACACTTAATTCTAATGAAAAGGAAGAACAGGAAGATGATATTTTAGTTATTGAGGAAACTGGTGTTGACAGAGAAGAGTTAGTTAATCTATTTAAAGAGTATGGCTATGACTTTGAAAAGTTTGAAAAAGATGATAAAGATAAATTACTTAGTTGTGGTAATATAAATAATATTAGGGGAATGCTTGATGTTCTTGCTGAGAATAGTCTTAGAATTGATATAAATAATACTAGTTGTAAACTAGCAGTAATATTTATTAATTCTAGTAGTACTATTTTGTCTGTAATTATTAAAAATATTAAAGATGATGTTGAAAAAAATAGAAAACAACTTGTTGGAATTTCTTCTGGTAATTTATCTGTAGAAAGAATCTTTTCTGAATATTTAGATACTCCGTCAATGTTTATTAAAGGTAAAAGAAAATATAAAAGAAGAAATGGTGGTAGTAATGGACCTGGTCCTGATGGTGGTAAAACTGATAAGGACTATGTTGTTCCGGCATTTGATAAGTATGTGAAAAACAGGGAGTTATTATTAGAAAATGGTTTTGATATTAATTTAGTTGTTATTAAATGTAAGACTGTACTTAGTAGCACTCCAGAAAAATTACAAAGAAATTTTGATTGCTTTGAATTTTATGGTATACCGAAAAATGTATATAATAGAACATTATATTCATTAATTGCTTCTAATCCTTTATCTGCGATTGATCAATTTATTGAACTTGGATGTTATAGATACATTTTATCAAACTTTTCATATGTTATTAAAAGACCTGATGATCTAATGTTTTATCGTATTGTAAAGGCAAAACAATTGGGAGATCCAATATATAGTGAAAGAAGAACACAAAATATTGAATTTTTAGGTAAGATTTCTAATGATTCTAAGAATGGTTATGGAATTAATCGTAGTAATAAACAAGAGGTTGTTAGTCAATATGTGCCTAGTTTTAATCCTATGTATGATGAAGTGGTTAATAGAGATAGAAATGCTGGTTCGATAATTCTTGCTAGTAATAATTATTTTATTACTGCAATAGAAGAATATAAGGTTGATGATTTAAGATATGATTTTAACGGAGTTATTATATCTAGGTTTAAGGTACTTAGAATATATGAAACATTAATTAAGAATCGTATAGCTGGTACTTATAATGCTATTCTTTATGCAATATGTAAAAATAGTATATTAACTGAAGAACAATATAGAAATATTACTGCTTGTTTGGATAGAACTTTTGGTAATTTGAAAGGGGTTGCTAGAGGATGATTGATTTTTTAAAGAATGCTGGTATAAATAATGATGTTTTAGTTGAAATGATAAAGAATAATGATGAGACTGCTATATTTGATTTATCTTGTAATCCTAAAGATTCTGTGGAGATTATTAAATATATGAGGAATATTGGTGTAACTAATATTGATGAACTATTAATATATAGAATAGATATATTCTTTCTTACATTTGAACAGTTTATAAAAAGATTATCAAAGTTTAATATTCCTGCTCTTGTTAATCATATTAATGATGATTATGCTAATATTGATATTATCAATGAATAAAATAAATAAGTACTTAAAATAATAGTACTTATTTTTTATTATGTATGATATAATATTTTTGATTAAGACAAAGTAGGTGAAGTATGAGTAAAATATCTAATGCATTTTTAATGATAAAGCTATTATCAAATGGTAGAGTATATTCTGTTAAAGAACTTAGTATGGAACTTGGAGTAACAGAGAGAATGGTGAGATATTATAAAGAGCAACTAGAAATGGCTGGTTATATTATAGAATCTTTTAAAGGACCTGGTGGTGGATATTATATAAATAAAAATGATATTATGAATATAGATTACTTTAATAAATATGATTTGGAAGTATTAGATAGAGTAGAAGAAAATATTAAGAATATTAGTGATAATAAATTGATTAGTGATTTTAATAAGTTAAATAAAAAATTACATTCTATTTATAATACTAATAAAATATTATCAGAATATAAAAATGTTGATGTAACAGTAAATAAAAATGATGAGAAAATTAATATTATTGATAAATGTATTAAAGATAAGAAAAGTTTATTAATTGATTATTTAGGTACATCAGGTAAGATAGTTAAAAGAGAAATTATCCCTATAAATATGTTTGAATTTGAAGATAATACTTATGTTCTTGCTTTTTGTAAACTTAGGGGTTCTATTAGACATTTTACTTTAAGTAAGATACTTAATATAAAAGAAATATAATAGATACATAATATTTCCTATATTTATATAATAATGACGGTATATTTCCTTTAATACTATTATAATAATTTTGAGGAGTGATAAAATGAATATAAAAGAAAAAGCAAAATTATTTGCTATTAAGGCACATAAAGGGCAAATAAGAAAATCTGATAAAGAGAAACCTATGATTATTCATCCTATAAATGTTGCTAATATTTTGAGTGAATATGGATATGATGATAATGTGGTAGCGGCTGCTTATCTTCATGATGTAATTGAGGATACTAAATATACTAAAGAAGATTTATTAAATGAATTTAATGATGATATTGTATCATTAGTACTTGGTGCAACTGAAGAAGATAAAAGTTTAAGTTGGGAAGAAAGAAAGACTATTACTATAGATAAAGTAAAATATTTAGATTTAAGACATAAAGCTGTAGTATGTGCAGATAAGATAAGTAATTTAGAAGATATGAGAATTATTTTTGAAATTAAAGGAGAAAAGGATTTTTCAGCATTTAAAAGAGGTTTTGATAAACAAAAGTGGTATTATACTGAAGTATATAATAGTTTAATATATAATGAAGATAAAGACTATATTATGTTTAGTAGATTAAAGTTACTTATTGATGATATCTTTAATGATAATAAACATGATGAACTTGAAAGAAAGATATTTGAAGGACGTGAAGATGAATATAATAAATTAATTAGATTACATTATAGAAAACAAGAAATATACAAAATGATTAGTGTACTTGATAAGAATAATTCATATGTAATAGAGTTTACTGGTACTCCAAGAACTGGTAAAACTACTCTTATGAATAATTTATATGACTTTTTTAGGAAGGGTGGTTTTACTACTAGTACATTAGAAGAATTTACTACTTCAAAGAGATATAAGAAAGAAATATATCCTAAATTAAAAGATGAATATAAAAATATTATTAATACTGAAATTCCTAAATATGTTTTAGAAGATTTAGATAATGAGATTAATAAAAATAATGATATTATATTAATAGATAGATCTCTTTTTGATAGAATGATATGGATGGATAGACTATATAATAAAAATGGAGTGACTAAAGAAGAATATGATAATTATATAGATGAATATATTCCAATAATTAAAAATAAGATTGATATTATAATAGGTTTATATACTGATAGTTTAACTTCTTTAAGAAGAGATTATACTGCTAATGCATCATTAGAAAAAAGGACTTTTCTAAATGAAGGTAATATTAATGAATATAATGATTCACTTATGAATATTAAAGAATTATCTAATAAAGAAAATATTAATTTTTATTTATTTGATACTACAAATAAGAGTGAAAGAGATATTTCTTTTGAAATACTTGATACAATACTTACTGATATGAGAAGTAAATATATATCTATATTAAATGAAACTTTTAATAAATGATTATAATTAAAGTTATTTATGTGATATAATTAGGTAGAGGTGTTGGAAATGAAAAAATATAATGTAATTGTGATATTTGATAAAGATTTTAGAAAAACATTAATGTGTAAAAGAACTAAAGAGCCATATAAGGGAATGTATAACTTGGTTGGTGGTAAAATAGAAAAAGAAAATGATGGGTTAAATGAAGCTTATAGAGAACTACAAGAAGAAACTAATATAAGTAGAGAAGATATTTCTTTAATACATTTTATGAATATGGAATATATTGTTTTTGATAAAATGATAGAAGTTTATTATGGTATTTTAAATAATGCTGTTGATTTAGTAGAAGAAGTTAATAAATTGGAATGGGTTGATGTAAATGATAATTTTTTTGATATGTCAAGATATGCTGGAGAAGGAAATGTTGGACATATAATTGAAGAAATTAAAATTAATTTAAATATGTGATAAATAAATATTTATGATGAAGACTTAAGGCTTCATCATACCACGGAAGACTACAGGCTGAAGTGGAAAATAGATAAAAAGTAATTGACAAAGATAAAAAATAAGAATATAATATATTTATATTTGAAAGCAATGAGAAGGACAAGATTATATATATTTTATTTATAGAGAGTTAGTGTTTGGTGAAAACTAATAATAAAGATATATAATTACTACCTTTGAGCGTACTCGAAAGAGATTACCGGTTAAGAGCCGTTATCTAAATTAAGACCAAAGAAGGATGGTACCGAGATATGTATTCTCTCCTTTTAGAGGTCTTTTTTTCATAAATAGGAGGGTTAAGTTATGAAGGAACAATTTGTACCAATAAAGGTATGGAAAGAACAAGATTGTGATTTATGGCACCTAGATGTATCAAATCTTAATTTAAGTGAGTTAATTGAACTTAGAAATGATTTATTAGGCTGTCATGATATTAGTGTTAGAGTTCTTGATGGCATTTTATATCAAGAATATAAAAATAATGATACCTACGTACAGAGATGTAAGAAAGAAAGCAAAGAAGAAAAAAGAAAAATAAAAAGAAAACAAATTAAAAATAGTAAGAAGAATTGGAGGAATAGAAAATGATAAATATTAAAGAAAATGAAGATTTAAGTAAGTTAAATCATTCATGTGCACATTTACTTGCACAAGCTGTTAAGCATTTATATCCAAATGCTAAATTCTGGGTAGGACCAGTAATTGAAGAAGGGTTCTACTACGACATTGATTTAGGTGATGAAGTTATTAAAGAAGAAGATTTACCTAAAATAGAAAAGGAAATGAAGAAACTATCTAAAGATGGTAAGAGAATAGTTAGACATGAAATTAGTAAAGATGAAGCTTTAGAAATGTTTCATGATGATCCATATAAAATTGATTTAATTAGTAGAATGGATGAGAATGAACAAGTTATATCTTGTTATACACAAGGAGATTTTACTGATCTTTGTCGTGGACCACATGTTGACACTACTAAAGAATTAAAATACTTTAAGTTAATAAAAGTAAGTGGTGCTTATTGGAAGGCTGATTCTAATAATAAGATGCTTCAGAGAATATATGGAGTATGTTTTAGAAATGAAGAAGATTTAAATAGTTACTTAACTGAATTACAAGAGAGAAAAGAAAGAGATCATCGTAAGATTGGTAAAGACTTAGATATCTTTATGTCTCATGATTTAGTTGGTAAGGGTATGCCTTTATGGCTTCCTAATGGAGCAATTGTTAGAAAGAACTTGGAGAATTATATTTATGCTAAGGAACAAAAACTAGGGTACTCACATGTATATACTCCATGTGTAGGAACAGTAGATTTATATAAGACTTCAGGACACTGGGATCATTATAAAGAAAATATGTTTCCTTCTATGAAAGTTGATGATGAAGAATTTGTATTAAGACCTATGAATTGTCCACATCATATGTTAATTTATGGTAATGAGATTCACTCTTATCGTGAACTTCCTATTAAGATAGGAGAGTTTGCTACTGACTTTAGATATGAAGCTAGTGGAGCTGTTAAAGGTTTAGAGAGAGTTAGATGTATGTGTCAAAATGATGCCCATCTATTTGTTAGACCTGATCAAATTAAGGATCAATTTAAAGAAGTAGTTAGTCTTATACTAGATGTATATAAAGACTTTGGACTTGATAATTATAAGTTTAGATTATCTCTTAGAGATCCTGAAGATAAACATAAATACTTTGATGATGATGAGATGTGGAATAAGGCTGAGAATGAACTTAGAGAAGTATTAAATGAGATAGGAGTAGAATATACTGAAGCTATTGGAGAAGCTGCCTTCTACGGGCCTAAGTTAGATGTTGAAGTTAAACCTGCTGTTGGACCAGAAATTACTTTGTCTACTTGTCAACTAGATTTCTTACTTCCAAGAAGATTCAATTTATCTTATATTGATTCTAATGGTGAGAAAAAGGTGCCTGTAGTACTTCATAGAGCTATATTTGGTACATTTGATAGATTTACAGCCTTTATTCTTGAAGAAACTAAGGGAGCACTTCCTTTATGGCTTAGTCCAGTACAAATTAATGTTATTCCAGTAAATAATGAATATCATTTAGAGTATGCTAACAAAGTAGTTGATGAACTTAGAAGTAAAGGTTTTAGAGTAGAATTAGATGCTAGAGATGAAAAGATGGGATATAAGATTAGAGAATCTCAAACAAAGAAAATACCTTATACTTTAGTTCTTGGTAATAATGAAAGAGATAATAATACTATTACTTATCGTATGTTTGGTAAAGAGAATAGTACTACTATAGAAAAAGATGAATTTATTGATATGATTATTAAGCAAGTAGAGGAATATAAATAATAAAAATGTAAAGTAACTATATGTTACTTTGCATTTTTTCTTTGATTTGGTATAATATGTATAGAGAGGTATTATGGAAGATAAAGCAAGAGAATTACTTAGAATATTAAATGATAATGGATATGCTGCTTATATAGTAGGAGGTTATACTAGGGATGTATTACTTGGAAGAAAGAGTAATGATATTGATATATGTACTAGTGCTACTCCTAAAGAGATACTAGATATATTTGAGGATGTTAAGGTATCTGATATGCAATATGGTAGTGTTGTTATTACTTATAAGGGATATAAGTTTGATGTTACTACTTTTAGAAAAGAGATTAAGTATGAGTCTAATCGAAGACCTATTAAGATTAAGTATATTAGGGATATAAAGAAGGACTTACTTAGAAGAGACTTTACGATTAATACTTTATGTATTAATGATAAGGGTGAAGTTCTTGATGTACTAGGAGTAAGAAGTGATTTAGATAATAGAATACTTAGAACAGTGGGTAATCCTAGATATAAGATTAAAGAGGATTCTCTTAGAATACTTAGATGTATTAGATTTGCTACTATTCTGGAGTTTGATATTGAGAAGAAAACCTACTACTACTTAGGAAAGTATGGATATTTATTAAAGAAATTATCTATGGAGAGAAAGAAAGAGGAATTAGATAAGATATTTTCTTCTAAGAATAAAGAGAGGGGTAGAAAGTTAATACTTGATCTTAATCTTACTAATGTACTTGGTATTATTAATCTTAGTAATATTATACTATGTACTGATTTAATTGGTATATGGTGTCAGCTAGAAGTAGAGGATATTTATCCTTTTACTAAAGTTGAGAAAGAGCAGATTCTTTGTCTTAGAGAGTTACTTAAGTATGATGAACTTGATAATTATTTATTATATAAATATGGTTTATATTTATGTACTGTATATGCTGATATTAAGGGGTTATCAAAGAGAAATTTAAATAAGATGCAGAGTGAATTACCAATATTTACTAGAAGAGATATTGTTATTCATGGTAATGATATTAGTAAAATATTAGGAAAAGAACCTGGTAAATATATTAAGGATATTATGGATGATATTGAGAAGAAGATATTATATAATAAACTTGCTAATACTTATGATGATATTAAGAGATATGTTATAGATAATTATATGGAATAAGACTTATGTCTTTTTTCTTTTTATTTGCATATTACTTAGTATGAAATATATACTTATAATAATGTGTTTATTTATATGTTCTTGTAGTTATAAAGATAATAGAGAAGATTATAATTTTCTTGAAGATAATTCTATTAGATTTATTAAAAATGATACTGGGATTATATTACTTATTAATAAGAATGATATTTTTTATAAGGTAATATTAAATGATATAGATGATATTTATTATGATTATGTTATTGATATTAATAAGACTAGGTATTTTTGTAATAATGATATTATTTATAAAAGGGATGATAAGATAGAGATTATGATGAATAATAAGAGGTTATGTATTTATATGGATAGGTATAAGGATAGTGATTATAGGGATTGTAATTTTATATATTTATATGATATAAATAAAGATTTTTATATAGAATTAAATGATAATATGGTACTTTTATATGATAGTTATACTAAGTTTAATTATAAGTTTATGTATATGTTAGCTAAAGTATGGATTGATTCTTATACTATAGATAATGATTGTTATACTACAATTACTTTTGAAGGGGATGATTATACTGTAACATCATATAAAAGAAGAGGAAAAACTATTCACAAAAAGTTAATTTCATAGTATAATAAGAACAGTTATAGTGAGGGAATTAATGAAAAGAAAGAAGAAGAATATTATTTGTTATATTATTGTTATTATAGTTATAATTATTTTAATACTTAGTATATTTATTATTCCGGTAAGTAGAAATAATAAATATAAGAAGGGTATATTAAATGATATATATAGTAATACTATACTTAAAAATATTAGTTATTATAATAAGAGTAATAATTATTATATAGTTAAAGATGATAAATATGTTTATGTATTTGATTTGAATTATGATAAGGTATATAGTAAAGATATTAGTGAATTATCTGCTAGTAAGTTAGATATTGTTTATAGAAGAAGTAATATCTATTACGAAGATAAGGTAAGAGATAAGGATAAACTTACTTATAAATATTATGATGTTAGTACTTTAGAAGAGGTATTTGATATAGATGTAGGAGGTATATGATGGAAGGATTAGAGAAGATACTTAGGATGAAACCTATTGTGTTACCGAGATATTTATTTAATTATTATTTAAGACTTGGTATTACTGCTGAAGAACTTATTATACTTATATTTGTTATTGATGAGGGAGATAAGGTTATGTATGATCCTAGTTCGATAGGAGAGTCTCTTGGTATGGATAAGTATAAGGTTATGGAGTTACTTAATAATCTTAGTGAGAAGAAGATTATATCTATTATTGTTGAGAAGAATAGTGATGGTAAGAGTGCTGAATATATATCTTTAGATTTGTTATATAGTAAGATTATGTCTTTAGTTATTGATAAGAAAGATGAAGAGAAGACTTTGGATAATAGTGATATTTATTCTGTATTTGAAAGTGAGTTTGGTAGGACTATATCTCCTATGGAATGTCAGGTTATTAATGGTTGGATAGAGGATAATTTTTCTCATGAACTTATTATGGAGGCTTTAAAAGAGGCTATATATAATGGGGCTAATAGTCTTAGATATATTGAGACTGTTCTTTATACTTGGAGAAAGAAAGGTTATAAGACTAAGAGAGATGTTATGGCTGCTAAAGAAAAAATGAGAGAGAGTAAGAAAGAAGATAGAGAAGTCTTCTACTATGATTGGTTAAATGATGATTAATAAGATAATTGATTACTTAGATTATTTATTTCCTAATCCTAAGTGTGAGTTAGAGTATAATAAAGATTATGAGTTATTACTGGCTATTGTTATGAGTGCACAGACTACTGATAAGAGAGTTAATATGGTTAATAGGGTTTTATTTGGGAAGTATGATTCTTTAGAGAAACTTAGTAAGGCTGATATTAAAGATATTGAAAGTATTATTAGACCTATTGGTACTTATAAGAAGAAGGCTATATTTATTAAAGAGATTGTTAATAGATTGATTAGTGATAATATTAAGATTATTCCTAACGATAGGGAATATTTAAGTAGTTTACCTGGTGTAGGGAGAAAGACTATTAATGTATTTTTATCTGTTATATATAATGAACCTTTAGTAGCGGTGGATACTCATGTTAATAGGGTTAGTAAGAGACTTGATTTAGCTGATGAAGATGATAATGTACTTGAAGTAGAGAATAAACTTAATTATTTATTTCCTAAAGATAGTCTTAGTAAGATTCATCATCAATTGGTATTTTTTGGTAGATATAAGTGTAAGAGTATTAATCCTCTATGTGATGATTGTAAATTAAAAGATATATGTAAATATTATTCTGTTCACTCTAAGTCTAAATAGTCTTAGAGTGTTCTTTTTAGCTTATAATCTAAAAAAAAATATCAACCATATCTATTATATTCGGGGTGACCAACTATAAAAAGTCAAGTGCTTTTTCATAAAAATGCAAAAATAGATTTTTAGACATGACAAAAACCTTTCAAAATG
>JABLTN010001433.1_pt1 | contig 75268 bp, 76 predicted proteins | sample 7160141 | NCBI WGS metagenome assembly JABLTN01 (sample SAMN14651226, study PRJNA627086) | human gut metagenome | isolation source: feces | host: Homo sapiens | reverse complement strand
GGTATATCATATTATTAATGTGTTGGTTATGATATTGGGCATCTAAAATCTTATCCGGCGGTAGTAGGCTTGTCATCAGTCCTGCCGCCGCAACAATGATCGGGTAAGAAGTTGGTCAACAACATCTTATCCGATTTTTTTGTGCCCTAATTTATTAATTTAACATTAAATATTTGTTTAATTCGAATTAAAGTGCTACTTTTGCACAATAATATTTTTATGTGCAATTAATAAAAAAGGAAGGGCTTCAATATGTCAGTATCCAAAACAAGACAAAAACTGGTAGATGTCGCACGACAACTCTTTGCCAAGAATGGTATAGCAAATACTACAATGAATGATATTGCTGTAGCTTCTGGTAAGGGAAGACGTACGCTTTATACTTATTTCAGTAGGAAGGAGGATGTCTATTACGCGGTGATAGAATCAGAGTTGGAGCGTCTTTCGGACAAGTTGGACGAGGTTGCTAATTGCAAGATGCGTCCACAGGATAAAATCATCGAGCTTATCTATACTCACCTCAGTATGATCAAGGAAACGGTTGTAAGAAACGGTAACCTCCGTGCTGAGTTCTTCCGGAATATCTGGATGGTTGAGAAGGCAAGAAAGAACTTCGATGAAGATGAAATAGAGATTCTCAGAAGAATTTATGCCGAAGGAAGAGAAGATGGTGAGTTTGATATTGATAACATCGATCTGGTGGCCGATATTACTCACTATTGTATCAAAGGTCTCGAGGTTCCATTTATCTATGGACGTTTGGGCCATGGCATGAATGTGGAGTCGAGCAAACCTCTGGTTGCCAAGGTGGTTTATGGTGCCTTGGGAAAGTCGGGCTTGAAACTCTAAATAAAAGATAGTAAATACGTAACTAATTGATAATTAATTAAATAAGAAAGAAATGGGATTATTAAGTGGTGTCACGGCTCTAATAGCCAAACACCTGATAATCAGCCATAAAATGGGGTTTTTCTACTGCGCCAAACCCCTAAAAATGGGTGCAATGTGGTGTGTTTTGGTAGGTTTAGGCGCAAAAATCAGCAAATTTTCAGCAAATTTTTAAATCTGGCTTATGGCAAAATCTCGTTTTCGCTTAGATGTTCGTAGGGCGTTAAAAGATGGTACGTACCCAATCCAGATTATAGTAGGGCATGGCACTAACATCTATCTTGGTACTGGTGTCTATGCCTCGGTCGGTGAGTGGGATGCCCGGACACAACAATACATAGGCAAAGGGGCACGGCGCATTAACGCCGCCCTCGTTTCTATGCTCGCAATGGTTACTAACCGCATCATGGAATTAAAAGAGACTGGGCAATGGCCGAAATTATCACGTAGGCAAATTAAACAAATGCTTACCGACTTGGAATTGGAAAAGCCCACCATTGATGTACCTACACTTAGTGACGTATTTTCGTCTATGTGTGAGGGGCGTGCCGATCGCACTAAGGGGATAACCAAAAGTGCATCATTAAAGATACAGGCATTTGGCTATGATCCGGCAAAGCTGCACTTTGAACAAATCACGACTACGTGGTTAGATGATTTCTATATGTCGATGTCTGGGCTATCCATTAATACGAAAGCGGCGTATATGAAAGCTATTAAGCGTGCGTTTAACTGGGCAATAGACCACGATATAACGACTAATGACCCTTTCAGGCACTACCATATTAAGATAGAAGAAACTCGTATGAGGGATTTGCCAATAGAGAAAATGAGGCAACTATTAGACTTACCATTACAGGGGCTTTATCCTGAATATCGGGATTTGTTCATGCTTACCTTTTATCTGATAGGCATTAATACGGTTGATCTTGCTGACTGCACGTTAGATAGCATCGTTAATGGTCGCTTGGAATACCGCCGACACAAAACAAATAAGCTATATAGCATTAAGATTGAGCCGGAAGCAATGGAGATAATAAACCGCTATAAGGGCAAAAAGCATCTTATACGCTGCTTTGATAGGTACAAAGACTATAAAGCCTTACAGGGTAGCGTTAATAACGCTCTGGCTAAAATAGGCCCTGCCCGGTTGGATGATAACGGTAACTTTGTTTTTACCGGAAATAACCGAAAAGTAATGCAACCTTTAGAAAAGGGGCTATCTTTGTACTGGGCACGTTATTCCTGGGCTACGTATGCCGCCGACTTGGATATACCTAAAGATACTATCAGTGAGGCTTTGGGGCATTCACACGGCGCAAAGGTTACAGGTGTGTATATAAAGTATAATAGAGATAAAGTAGATGCCGCAAACCGCAAAGTTATAGACTACGTATTGGGTAAAGCAAATCGCCCGGGCTAACCTCTCGGTCGGCTCCGGGCTTGCACTATTCAGAAAACAGATTTTATTTTTTTCTCCGTAGATATAAGAATATAACGTAAATAATCGCCGCTACGCAACATAAAAAGCCGATATGGTAAATTGTACGCTGATACCATTTTAAGGCTTTCACGCCTTGTTTCTGTGGCTCTCTGTTGGCTTGTTTGTTGTCTCGGCTCTGCACTCCATTTGCTTGCAGCTTATGGGTGTCGGTGCTGTCCTTGCTCTGGGTGATGCTCTCGGTTTTCTTCTGGGCGGCTTTCTTGCCGTGTTGGTATGACTTAACGCCATCGGCTTTCAGGTTGCCCAAAGTGTCAATCGTGAGCGTACCGCCGTTATTGGCAAACTCGATATACCCCCAATCGCTAAAATACGTTAGCGTGGTCCGGTTGTCGGTTTTGATAGTACCTACGTGGATGCTATCGGTTGCTAACTTGGTGGTGTCGGTTTCCTCTCTTGTGGTTATGGATGATTCCGATACCGCCTTTTTTGTTGTCTTGCAGCCTATCAGCCCAAACAGGGCTAACAGGCACATACAGATAGTTATAAACTTCTTCATTGGCTTATTACTTGATGTCTTTGTACTCTTTTGTAGCGTCGAACGATGGGCACGCCTTGGCTGCAAAGTCTCGGTGTCCGTGGATCGTGGCATCAGGGTAACGGTGCTTTAACTCTGTAAGCAACTTTACCAAAGCCGCCTTTTGCTGTGGTGTTCGGGTGTCCTTTGGTGTCTTACCATCGGATGCCAAACCACCCACATACACTACACCAATACTATTTGTGTTGTGCTTCAGGCAATGCGCCCCTACCTCGCTTTCTGGTCGGCCTGGTTCTACCGTTCCGTCCAAATCTACAACATGATGGTAGCCGATTCCATTCCAACCTTTAGCCTTGTGCCAACGGTCGATGTCTGCCGCCTTAAAGTTCTTGCCCTCGGCGGTTGCCGTACAATGTACGATAATCTCATTAATCTTTCTCATATTAATAACCATTTTGTGGGTCACGTTTAGTGCAACCCTTAATTACACACTTATAGCGTTGTAGGTCTAATTCTAACTGCGCCTTTTCCTTGTTGAGCTGCAAAATATCTAAATTCTGCTTTCTCACTAAATCGGTTTGCTCTGCAAATCGTTGCTCTTTATCTTTGAGTTGAGTTTGCAAAAAGTCCATAGCCTCACGCAAAACATTAAATTCTACGTTGTCGGCCTCGGCTTCCTCCTTTCGGCGGTTGGTCTTTCGATTCATCACATATTTAATCATTTCCCAACCGCCCAAAGCGGTAATAACCGATACTACTATTTCAATTATCTGCATGGTGCTCGATGCTGTTAAGTTCATAAATCACTTTTCCGTCTCGCTGCTCTGTTACTACTACATACCTTGTAAGTAGCAATCTAAATAAGTCCATATCCAACCTATCAGATGATAGGGTAATGGGGGCTTTATCAGTAGTCGCCATTTCTAATTCTCTGCATTGTTTGATACCTCAATTTATGTTTGTTCTTAATTGCCAATACCTCGTAGTGCCCTTTGATGTACACATATTCTTTAAATACGTGTGGCTCGATCATGTTAAGCACTTTACGGCGCATAGCACATTCGTTTGTATGCCGTAGCAAACCTAAATATGAGTTGATACTACATACTGCGTGTAATACCTGACGCTCGTTGTTAGCCTTGTTTAGCCGTCTGACCGCTGCGACAAAGTTTGTTATTGTTCTGTTACAGGTATAGACACGTCCGGGTTTGACTATTGACCCGGTAAACTCCACGCCTTTGCTGTAATGTTGCAAATAAAACTTCTTCTCATTCAGTCGTAAACCTAACTTGGCTAATAGCTCACGTATCTTAGGCATTAACGCCAATAGCTTTTCTTTGTCCTTATGGATGCAATAGAAGTCGTCCACATACCTGCCATGATGTTTTATACCCTCATTCTCGATATACCAATCAAGCGTATTAAGTAAGAAGTTTGCGAATATCTGGGCAAACAGGTTGCCGATGGCTACGCCCTTACCCTCACCATTTGTAAATAGCGATTTGTTCTTATCCAACTTCTCCCAATAGCTCAAAGGGCTGTGCCGTTCACAATTCTTTTCGGGGCTGTGTAAAATAACGACACGGCAAAGGTAGCGCAAATCGTCTATGTCTTCGCCCTTGTAGTACTTGACTATAAAGCGATCTACCATTTCAGCTAATAACTTTTTGTCAATGCTCATAAAGAAACCTTTTAAGTCAAGTTTCATAATGTGGCAATCTTCCGTATAATTATTGCTGCACTGCCTTATATCTTCTTTCAGTGTATTAATACCATAAAGCTGCCCTTTGCCTTTCCTACAATTAAATGTACGCTCGCTAAAGATTTCTTCAAATAGTGGCGTTAGGCGCAAAGCTATGTAGTGGTGTACGATTCTATCCTCAAAGGATGCTGCAAATACCTCTCTGTATCTTGGGCGTGTTACGACAAAGCAAATAGACTTACCCGGTTGGTATGTTCGGTTATTGATTCTATCACGCAAAGCGATTAAACGGCTTTCGTAGTCCATTTCGTAAACAACTGCGCTTGCTGTTCGTCTCTTGCTATGACGGCAATCAAAGTAAGCATCTAAAAGCCACTCTGTCGTTACCATTGTATATTATCATTTGTCACGTTTCTGTTCTCTGTAAATAGTGCTGACACTGCCCTAACTCTGTTCGTGTTGCTGGCCTTAGTGTTCCAATTGTTCGTATTACCGTCGTTGAGGTTCAGATTCCATGCGTTGGTAGCACTGTTCTCGGTTGGCCGCAATCTGTGGTCTATTATCTTGTTCTTAGCCGTAAATGACGGCATAAACCCCATTTATTACGGAAAACTGCGCTCTCGGTCTGTCGTAACATTCCGATTCTGGCTACAAAGTGTATTAACTACTTTGTTTTTCCACGCTGACGATTGTTTACCTATTTCGTCCATTAACTCGATAATATTTGCAAATTTTCCTCTGCCTTTTATCCACTCCCTTTCTCCGGCAATTCTCATTAGCGTTTTCATTGTCTCAAACTCTGCCTGAAACTCGGTTAGGTGCTTTACTGTCTCGGCTTTGTCCTTATTGATGTACGCCGCCGCTATCTCCTGCATCAGATTAACGCCAATTTCTTGCAGCTTTGCCCCGATGGTGAATTTGTAGGCACGTGGGAAATTGGGTACTATATCCAAAATGATGTCTAACAACTTGCGTGCATCTAAATAAATCTTTGTACTTGAAACTATTTTTACCGCCATTGCTTGTTTATTAAATTGCCTTATAATGGTACGGCTTTCGCCGTACCTAAAGGTTAAAGACTAAGAAATTAAGAATTAAACAATAAATGCTGACACTGCCCTAACTCTGCCCGTGTCGCTGGCCTTAGTGCTCCAACCGTTCGTATAACCGTCGTAGAGGCGCAGACCCCATGCGCTGGTAGCACTGCCCTCGGTAGAAGTCCAATACCAATCCTCAACTAACTGGGTGGCTCCGGTAATCAGGGACAAAGCATAATTGATTTTTGCCATGTTGGCGTAAATCATAAACATTTCGCCCAACGATGGCAACCACCATTTACCTGCTGTCAAACCCTTACCATTAGCGTTTGCACGGCTATACAGATTGCAGTAGCCCGGTGCATACTGCACTGTGTTGGTGATAGCATCGGCTTTGCTTGCCTTGATGATAGCCGCCGTACTTGTCTTACCGTTCCAATCGTTCATCGCTGTAACACGATCGGTTGTTGTCGTACCGCCTCCGCTGATAGCTGCGCTACTCCACGTTAGCTTAGAAGTTGATTCGGTAGGGGCTACGACTAAGATTTTGCCGCCCTCAACTACCACTACGCCGTCGGCAATTTCACCGCTGTTCTGTAACGATGTCCACTTATGAGGCTTAACCATGAGTGGGTAATCATCGCTCTTACGGTGATACATGATAAAGATACCATCGTATAAGTCGTTAAGGTTCATACCTGCCAACAAAGCGGTTTTGAGGTTCGCCAATGAGATAAGCGTAACCTTTCCGTTTGCGTCCGTTACCGGAAATTTCTGATCGGTGTTGATGGTCGTTACTGTTGCCTGACCGCTCAACTTTTTTGTTTTCTTTACTGCCATAATCTAAATTGTATTACTAAATTATTCTCCTGTAAATTGTCCGCTAATTGCATACCATGCGCCGCCAATACACTTAAAGCGTATGTAGCTATCTGTTGCCGTCGTAACGCTATCATTTTTAAAATTGGTGTACCCAACATTAATTTTTTCTACCGCTAAGTCGCTTGACACGATGGCTGCATTTTGCTTAACATATAGATCGTCATTGGCCTGTGCTTTAACGATCGTACGATAACTTAAAGAACTCGACGGCAACGATTTGGTAAAGATATTAATCTCTAAGCCCTCATAGTTAGCTGCCTTTGGCAAAACTATAAACGTCCGTTTAGTCGGATTCTCCACATAGTAGAAGTTGTACGGCTCGCTTACCGGGTCTATTGTGTATGTACTGCCGGGCGTTACTTTTCTGACTGTGCCATAAAACATATTGGCTTTCACTGACCCCTCAAAAGAACTATTACCTTTTACCGTAATGTTTTTGAAAGTTCCGCTATTGCAAGTAACGTTGCCGTCTTTCGCCTGAAAGATAATATTACCGTCGGCGTCTTTCATGTCGATAGCCTCAACCCCCAAATTTTTGACTAAAGCGTACTGCGCTAACAGTATCTTTGTAGCCACTATTTCCAGTTTGTCGGCTAACTTCCAATAGTCGGTACTAAGCGTATTATTAGCTCCGGTTTCTTTGCCTGTCTTGGTGTGCGATTTGATGCAAGAATAATAGTTATTGCCATACAATACTACGTCCTTGTATTCCTCGCCACTTACTCCCGACTGAAACATATAGCCTACGGCGCAATCGCTCCACGCTTGTGGGCCTCGTAGTGCCGGGCCTCTGTCGCCTTTGGCTCCGGGTTGCCCATCGGCTACAGTCTTAAATGACACGGTGCGTTTATGCGTTATGCCTCTACAAACAATAGATATTGCTATATCTTTGCTTGGATTGGAATTTGCTTCTACTACCAAAATAAGCGTATAAACATTTGTGCCTGCTACTGTGTTTCCTTTTAAACCCGTCGGAAAATTAGATGTATCCACGTTACACTTAAAGCTGCTTCCACTGCCGTTACTACTTATCAGTTGCCTTGTACCCTCAAATACTTTAATGGTAACTGCGTATGAGGTATTGGTGGCCGTCTTTTTGTGTAAAATGATCGGCGGCGTAATGTCAATGGTTATTGCGTCTATGCCATCGTTTCCGTCTTCTCCATTCTCACCACTTGCAATGTAGTATAGTGATTGAGCCGTTATTATAGCCCGGTTTGTGTCGATAGCCGTTACTTTAGCGTAAAGACTGATGGTAATACTTTTTTTGTCTGATACCGTGCCATTAATAACCATCGTGTCGCCTACGGAAAAATCAGATACATTTATGATTCCGTCCCAATTGACTGACCGCCCACTAAGTCCGTAGAACTCCGTCCACTCCTTGTAGGTATAGTTATGTACGTTTCGGGATTGGGCGACAATTACGCCCTTTCCCTTGCGTATAAACTTAACTATTCTTGTTACTGATACTCCCATAGGCTGCTTAACTCTCTGATGTTATTGTTACGCTGATGTCTCCACCACTTTGCAAACACATAGCACGTGTTACGGCATAGCTTGCAACCGCCGTTTTTCGATCGCTGTCGCTATTCAGATAAACACCCGCTGCATCTTTCACGACAAAGAAAAACTTAGCGTCTTTGATTGCTTGCGTGTTAGTTCCACGCTTGACGATCCACGGCGTGTAGGTTACTTTGCCGTTGCCGCTCTCATCTTCGCTTATCGCTTCGTCTTCCGGTGTCGGGCGTGCGTCGATGTCGTAGGGATCGGATGCGTCCATAACGCCCTGTATGTCCTTACCGATTTCAACGCCACTACGACTAACTGTTGCCCGGTACTCTCCGTATGTGTCTATGCTGCTGCCTGACACTGTAAGCGTCTGGGCGGTCCGTCCGTTGATTACCTCCCAACCACTGGCTCCCATCTTCTCCCACACATAGGTTAAATCTTTGGTGATTTCCTCGTAGCTCTGGTATGCCATTGCCTTTAAAACGCAACTGCCGCCCTTGTCGGTAATAACAAAGCCCTTGTTATTTCCTGCCGCGATTGTAACACGATAACTTGTACCTGTTGCTTTCTGCACTGGGATAGTATAGGTAGCTTGGATATTATCGCTTTGCGTACCATAGCTTATAGCGGCCACCATTCTGATAGTTACCGGGGCAAAACCTGCGATTTTTACCAGATTCTTAACAATCTGTAAACCATAGTAGATGTTGTCGCCGCTTGGCGCAAACTTCTTAAAGTAACCTGCAAAAATGCCGCTCGATGTATCGCCGTTAAACTCGATTTTCGTACCATTGAAAAAGTACTGCATACTATCAGGCGTTGCCACTCCCTCGGCTACTCGGCTACTCATACAAACAAAGTTAAGTTTCGGCTTTGTCTGCTCAAAGTTTGGAAACACCCTAGTAACGTCGGATTCTGTGCCCTCCCATTCTTGGTAGATGTCACCATCTGGGCACATGATCAATGCCGTATAAGTTCCTGCCTTTGCAATAAACTTAATCGTTCTGGTTGTACTCGCTTTGCTCATAGTTCCTTACTTTTTGGTTTCACTTTCTGTTTGCTCACTCTCTGACGCTTCCGGCTGTTGGTTGCCCCCTGCGTTTTCCTCGTTGGCCTGGCCCTCGTTGCTGTTGCCGCCATTGTCGGTGCTCTCTGTGTTCTCACTCTCACCATCTGCGCCCTGCTCGGTGTTGGTGTCGTCACCTACGATAGCATCATTAACGTTAGCCTTAATAGACTGCTGAAAGCGTGCATCGGTTGCCATTGGCAAAGGTCGGCAAATAGTACCGTCCTGCTCGCTTCTCGCCTCATGCGGCATAAGTGCAATACCTCCAATCTTAACCAATATGTCGTTAAGTTGGGTTAGTGGGCCAAACTTCAACATATCGTTTTGCCAAAACAGATAGTTGCCATCACTTACCATGTTACGGTCATTCTCCAGTTGCAAGTATCGTGCGACCAATGGATTTGCTTTAATGTATCTTGCCATAATCTTATATTGATTAAATTGTTATTTGATTAATATTACGTTATCGTCTGCATCAATGAATACTGCGCCGTCGCTGTCTTCCCACGCACACGTAGGGCCAACGTCCTTAACGTCCAAACCATAAACGCCGCCTAACGTCTGACTAACCTTATTGGTTGAAAGCGTCGGTTTCATTCCATGCGCTATGAGCGAATAGTTAAGCGTTCCTGACTGTGCGTTGGTCGCAACATACCAAAGCGGCAATAACTCACGCTCCGGGTTGTTGATCATGCCGTTAGTGTTCCAAATTTTAGCCGTTGGCGCAATCTCTAACAAACCACTTGGTAGGTTGGTAGGTAGTTCGCCGATGTCGTACTCAAATTTTGGGATTCTACGAATAAATGCCACTAACTTAGTAGGGGCGTTGTCCGATAGTGTTACGCTGCTTGGGTTTCCGTCCGGGCTATACTTTGCCCTGCATCGTAAATAAAGCTCTGCACCCATAAGGCTACGATTAACGGTACAACTGTTTCCGTCTTCTGCTACCGCTACGTCATAGTCTAACGTGGTGTCGCTGCCTACGGCGGTAAATGTTCCATCGTCTCGCATTACCTCCCACACAAACAAACGCTTATTCTCCGGGCACTCATTAACACCCAATCTCAATGATGCGTGTACCGTCTGTGTGTCCGGGTCGCTTAATGGGTTGTAGATAGTTTGGGCGGCTGCATCCAATACCAGAAGTGGCGTGTATGTTGTGGCGTTCTTGCACTGCACTTGATACGGCTTGATGATGTGGTGTACCTGATTAGTACGTGGGTCTTTGTAGTCCGCTTCAAATCGTAGATTCATAGGTATCTGCGGTTTGGCGTTCTTCTTGATTCTAATACGTCCTGCCTTTGCGCCCTTGCTGATTACCTCAAAGTCTGGGTTAGTGCTATCTATCACGGTGTCGGCGGCTCCTTTGTTCACCTCATACCAGACTACGTTAGTGAGGTCTTGATTAATCAAGCCTGGCGTTAAAACCTCGTCTTTATCCAGCCTACTGATATTTGGCTGCACTATTAAGTTAGATGCGTCTATGGTGTAATCGGGCGTATATGTGTCGGTGTCGGCGTCGTAGTTCTGACTATCCGATACGCCACCCTCAACCACCATGCTAACATTAATTTGCAGTGGCTTAAAGTTGAAATCAAATCTTTTTGTCTTCATAACTGCGCTATGTTTAAATTAATACTCGTAACTGACTGCTGCCGTTGCTGCTTCGTTGCCCATACCATCACGTAAAGTAACGGTAGCCGTAAAGCGTATAACTTTAGGCATATAGCCGTTAAAATCCATGTCCTCGGCTGTGAGGTGTAAAGACTTTCCGGTATTGGCGTGGCGCAAACTCCAAACGTTGTCGCTTGCCGGTCTCTCGTTTCCCTCTGCGTCCTCGCTGTATCTCGTCCACATTACGTCTGCGTCCAAAATATCGTCTGTGATATTCATATTATACAGGGTCGCCACAATGGTTAGCGTGAGGTCTATTTTGTCCGGGTCTAATATGCTTTCAGGCTCTTGGAAATCTACCGCAAAGTCTGGGTTTCCCTCGATCATCGCCCAATCGGTATTGTTCCATGCCGGGGCGGTCGCCGTGAGGTTCTCGCAACATCTGTACTTGCAGCCATTAAACCAAACGTCTGATGTCTCATACTCCCCGGTGTCCGGGTTGATAGCATCGCAATAGTACTTACCGCTTTGCGTCCATGCCCCACGATCCACATACGTAACCAACGGCTTACCAGTCCACTTGTTAAGTCTGATAACGTCCATTGTGACGATACCCGGTATATACATATAGTCTAAGCCGTCACGTATCGGCAAAGGATTGCCGTTATCGTCCAATAGCTCGTACACAAATTCGGGCAAACTGCCGAAAGCTGCGCCGTAGTTGGCATTATCCAAAATCGGCTTAGTCACTCCCTTTAGCTTGACGATTCGCCCCTCTGTGCTCGACAGGTACAAACAATCTTGGCGTTTCGTGTCCGTTTGGTTTCCATATCGTGCAATCTTCATCATTTCGCACGGTGGGTAATTCTTGCCGCTTGGTACTTCTGCGTCCGGGTACTGCGTTACCTCTATATAGTTGTTAGCGGTATTAACGCTATTAACTCTAAACCATGCCGTGTAATACTTGCCGCTTCCTTGGGCCAAAGTATTGATGATACCCTTTAGTACGTTGTTCTCGGCTTGGGCGGTAAAATATCCGTCCCACTTGCTTCTCAGGTGCAAACCAAAACAACCATCGCCCAAATCGTCCACGCTTTCGATTGTGTCCGCTTCCGTTAGAAGTTGGTCGCCCTCGATTGCTGACAATCGGTTTACTATCAATTCCAGACACTCGAAGTAACTGCGCACTCTTAGGCTTTCCACCTCGGCGTTACCTTGTGCGTCAATACCTGCGCCCTTACCTGCATACAGGGATTTGACAAACTCGCCAAAGTGTGCGCCGTCCTTGAATACTGCCAAACCGATAGCCATTAAGCCCTGCTGAAAAGTAATGTGCCCTTTTGCTATGTCGGCGGTAATCTTAGACAAAAAGCGGTCATTAATCGGGCTATCCTCTGCAACGTCTCCGGCTAAATCGGAATAGGCGGCACGGCTCGCATATCCGGCACGGTTTGCGTACTCGGATTGCTCGGCGTGTGTCGCTAAATCGGCTTTGGCTGCGTGCTTGGCTTCCTCGGTCATTTTGCCGATACTTCCATAGCTGCCGCCTCCGGTGGTGGCCCCACCGCTTCCGCTGTTCCTGGGTTTCGCTATCTGCTTAACTTCGATCATGTGCCAATCTCCTTTAATGTGAGGTCGGCGCGTCCCTCAATAAGGTTTCTGCCGATGCCCTGCACGAAAAATTCTTTGTTCAAAGCCTCGTGGCGATAATGGTTAAACAGACTAACAACATTATCAATGTCCCTTAGTTTCTGCTCCATCACGATACGTGGCTTATGGTATTCAGTATAATAATTATCCACGTAGATTTGTTCGGGCTTTGCCTTAACGTTGCCGTTTCGGTCGTACACCTCTAACACTCCGTCCCCGGTTGATATATTCAGCGGCGTGGATAACTTCACCGTGTTACTAACTCCCAACTGGGCGCACTCCGTAGCGGTCAATGCCGAATTTATCTTAAACTCCAAATCGTCCTTTTTGTTCACAAAGGTTTCTTTGGTATCGCTCATATAGATAATATCGTTATCATCATTGCCATTGCTGATTAGTCCGTTATCGCTATAAACTTTAACCTCAAACGACTTTATCAGGATGCTACTAACATGAGCTAAAAGCGGTACTGATGAGCTGCTCCACTTCGTATGTCTGAAAAAGGTAGGGTGGCGGCGTGTGATAACGTCCCATGTAACATTAACCGGGCCTAATATCATAAACCTAACCTGCCCACTTATCTTGTCGCCCTTGGTAATCGGTATCGCTATGCCCTCCACATCAATACCCATCTTATAGTCGATGTTGTTTTGTATGCTGAACTCTGTGCCTACCAGTTTGTCGCCTACCTTAGGGTCAAAGCCAATAGTAAAGCATTGCTGATAATATTCATCATCGCTTTGGCACTCGCTCCGCTCCTTGTATTTCTGCCAAACAAAATCGGTTGTCTGCCCCTCGGTTCCGGTCTCCACTACGCATTTATCACCGATAACCAACATACAGGCTAATACGGCTACCTTACTGATTGTGTCGGTACTGTCGCCTATTGCGCTGTACTTAAATTCGTATTCCTCTGGGCCTTCCCCGGTATATGGATAAAATCCGCTATCTGCGCCCTCATGCCATGATACTTCTTTGTCCGGTGTCTCGGCTTGCCAATACTGACGGGTGTAATACCTGCCATCACCATTGTTACGGCTTGGTACGGTCTGATGCCATACGTAGATCATGCCCTTTTCTATATTCTGCGGCCACATCGTCCACTCCTTGTTATGTAGGTTGGTGTACGTGTTGGTCCGTCTCATTATCGGGTTTAAAATAACCTTACCCGACAATACTATATAGTTGGTGGTTTCCTCGTCTGGCGGCGAAAAAACGCCCCCTGACTTGTTACCAGTATAGACGGCATACGGTATATTTTTCTGTATGTCTGCCACACTCGGGTAAGTCTTGTTTTCGTCATTATCCACGCCATTGCCATTAACCGACACTACCAAATAGTTAGTCATGTTCACCTTAGATGTCGGGCTATTATCATCATTGGCCGTGTTCATCTTGACGCTTCCCAACGCCATGATAGCCGCCCCCGGTGCTTGCCCTAACCAATCAGGCAAAGCGTGTTGGTTTGTCCCCTCGCTGCCGAAATAGTCCACGATGTCTATATCTGTGTTGCCTTTCATCGGAAACGTCCATTGTTTGTTACGCATCACCTGCACGTACCAATCAGTAATAGCACCTGCGCCATACGTGGTTTTTTGGTTGTGGGTCATAGCATAAAAAGCATTATAGGCGGTCTTTCCCTCTCCGTCGCTTGAATACTCGGTGAGGTACTTTTGCTTATTGATGTATGGGCTAACCAACAAATCATCGTCCAATGGGCTTTCTATCACGCTTTCGATGTCTTCCACCTTGGCGGTTAATAGAAGTTGGTTATATACGTCGCCTATGCTTATCGTGGTATCGCAATCGGCTACGTTAGCCAAAGAGATTGTCACGGCTTGCTGTGGCGTTGTCTTAGTGCCGTTGGCTACGATGTCATGCCAAATAATCTTATTGGGTGCCGCCTTGACGGATTCCAACGAAAAGATATAGAAGTTAAAGCCGTCCTGCACGATATGTAAGTTAAGGTACTTAAAAAGTTCCTCCAACACTTCGTCTTGCTGCCAAACGTCGCTTTCATCATCGCCCAAAAACAACAAATCAGATATAGAAAGCTGCCTAAACACTTGGTATCGGTTTGCGGTCTGCGCATCAACTGCCTTGCTGCCATCATACCAGAATTTAATATTTTGGTTGCCCAATATATCCAGTCCCCCGGTAACACCTTGCAGTATCTCGGTAGCAATATCGTAAAAACTACGCTGCGCTGCCTCTGCCTTGACGAAAGCATAGATAACGCCCAATGCGCCCACATTCTTATACTTGCTATACTGCAAAGCACTAAGCGCATCAATGCAATTTAATTCCAGTTCGTCCCATCTGTCGTTATATGGCTGTGACAAAGTTTGTGGCTCAATGAACCCGGCAAAGATACACGTATCGTTTTTATAGATGTTTACGACTGCATCACGGCATGAGGTACTAAAAAGGTTTGTAATCAGGTTGCCGCAAAGCAATCTTATTTTAGCCGAATTTCTCAAAAGCACATCGAAAGTATCGTTTACCTCGTTTTCGATTTCTGCCGGATCCTCGCTAAAATATACATCTGCCTTTTCTGTACCTATTTCAATAGTCTGCGTGCGATCGTTCCCGGTAACGATGTGTACCGTTATCGTATCGCCCTGCTGACTTAGAAAACTGCCGTGTATATACATATTAACTGATTTTTATTTGTTACACATTATAGTTCTTGCCGCTCTTCTTCGCCACTCGCTTAACATCTGTAATCATGTCAAGTATCTTGCGTGCGTTGGCATTCATATTGATGTTTACCTCCGTGGCTGTCGGTTCAATGTCGTTTGTTATATTCTGCATCGTTACCGGCTGTAACCTCCGCTCCGTAAAGGTAGGCGGCTGAAACTTTCCGTCAATCATGCCAAACAATCGGGCTTGCTGAAACTTGTTTAGTATCATCTCGCCGCTGTTCACTCGGGCAAACTTCTTGTCTCCCGATGTAGAAGTACCGCCGATAACACCACCAGTGGCAAATCCCGAAACTGCTGCGAGTGCCGCGATAACTGCCGCCACACCTGCCGCAATAGCCACCAGGTTCAAAGGGAACGGCATTTTTGCACCGCTCGCCGTGGCATTTGCTACCGCTTCGCCGCTCTTGGCTGCCGTGTTGGCTGTTGCTGCTGCCGCTTCTCCTGCCGTTGCTGCTGCATCGGTAGTGGATGCCGCCGCATGTGCTGAGGTTGCAGCCGTGAGCATACCGAACAACTCCACAATACCCTGTATGCCCTCGGCAATGGAAATGAAACCGTTAATAAGTCCCGTCACCTGCTGCCAGGCATCGCCGTTGCCCTCTAGCGCATCACTTATGCCCTGAATGCCGTTGCCTACACCTTGGATGCTTCCCCAACCGCTTTTGATGTCGCCAAACACCTTGTCAAAACCCTTGCTGTCAAGTTCAATCTTTATAGGCTTCAATCCGATTTCTGCGAGTTGTCGGTTTATCTCCTCAATCTCTTTCAGTGCCTCGTCCTTGCCAATAATTCCTATCTCGTAGTCGGTTTGTATGCGGCTTGCCTTATTCTGGGCGTTGCTGTGGCTCTGTCTCTTGTCGGCTGCACTTCCCTGCACGATGTATGTCGGTTCTGTCTCTGCCTTGATAGATACCTTACCCTTTGTAGTTTCGTCTATCTGCCGTTGTATGTCGGCTATCTTGGCATCGGCTTTCACCCTTGCATCTATTGTGGTGGCTTCCTCAAACTCCTGCTGTGCGTCGTGCAACTGCTCTTGCAGTTCCTCGATGTAGGTTTTGAAATGTACCTCTATCGGCTTAACGCCCAACTTTTCAAGCTGTTTGTTAATGTCGGCTATCTGCCTTTCGGCATCTTCCTTGCCGATAAGTTCTATTTCAAAGTCCTGCCTTATCCGGTCTATGTTGTGTTGTGCATTGGTTCGGCTCTGTCGTTTGTCGGCATCGCTTCCCTGCACAATGTATGTCGGTTCTGTCTCGGCCTCAATAGACACCTTGCCCTTTGTGGCTTCGTCTATCTGTCGTTGTATGTCCTGTATCTTGGCATCTGCCTTAACCCTTGCCTCAACGGTCATGGCATTGCCCATTTCCTTTTGTGCCGCCGCCAACTGCGCCTGTAGTTCCTCTACGTGGGTCTTAGGCTCTGTATTGGTGTCGTGCTTGCCTGGTGTTGTTTTCGGTGTGGTTTTTGCTGGAGTAGGGGCGATTACAGTTGGGGCAGTAGGCTTATACCCCTTAAAATGCTTATAGTTAATTTGGTTGTTCTGCTTAACCAAATTTTCCATCTGCTTTCTTACAGACTGCTCTTGCCTATACAGATCTGTAGCCTTAGCATTGGCTTTCTCCAAATCGCTTGACCCCTTAATCTCCACATCGGCATACTGTGGGATAATCTTACCATCCCCGGCGTCAACTTGTCCAATGGCTACCCTGCGTGTCTTGCGCTTTTTGCTGAAACGTCGTGGCTTTCCGTTATCATCGTGGGTGAAGTCGTGCCGTTTCTGCTGTAAATCTGCCGCTTTGTTGGCTAAGTCGCGTATGCGTATCTCGTTTATCATCTGACTGCAATACGCTTTGCTGTTGCCTATCAATGCCGTGTACCATTGCGACACGGTGGAATAATATCCCATTGTCTCGCCATAAGTTCGGTTCATTTCACCGACTATGCGTTTTTCTTCCTCTTTTGAGCCTTTGAAGTTCTTCAGTTTGGAAATATTTACGTCCAACTCCGAATAAACCGCCTTTATCTGCTGGGCCTCCTGCTGTCTTGCACTCTGCGCTTCCAATTCCGCCTCTGACAACTCCTTTGTGCTGTCTGCGGCTTTGTCCGATGAAGACATCAAATAAGAAATCGCTTCTGTTAACGCAACGATAGCCACGCCAACGCCTGTAGATATTAACAAACCCTGCATGGCAAGTTTCAGCGTTGTGGCACTCACCGCCGCACCGCGAAATGAAGCTGTCATTACTTGTACCAGGGCATTCATACGCACCGATGTAGCGTTCCATACCAGTGAAGCGGCATTCATTGCCATTGTGCGAACCTTGACAATAGCCTGTATCTTTGCAAGATTCTTCAAACCGCTAACCATTGCAGAAACGGCAATCACGGTATTGCCAATCTGTGCCGTAATGCTGAGTACCGGCATAATGCCACCCATCGTTGAGGCTATAGCGTCGCCCACTTCTGCAAACTTGTTTTTGAGTATCTGCAAACTTGCCGCTCCGCTGCTGCTCATAATGGAAAAAGCATCATCTATAGTTCCGGCGCTGCCTTTCATCGCTTCCACGTTTTCATTAAACTTGGCCGCGAGTTGTCCGGTGAGTGGTCCCAATGCTCTCAGGCTCTCGGCACTGCCGAATAACTTACCGTAGATTTCCTGCTCCAGCATACCGTTCTTGCTGGCGTATGCCTTAACGTTCTTATCTAAGTCGGTGAGGAAATTACGCATACCTCCTGCCGCCTTGATAGCTGCCGCATCAAACTCGATACCCATTTGCTGTGCCATCTTGCTTGCCTCGCTCGACGGCTTCACCAAAGCGGTAAAGATTGCCGCCATCTGGGTTGCAACCTCGTTGGTATTACCGCTAACACCTGTAAGCGTTGCAAAGGTTGCCATAAGTTCGTCAATGCTTACACCCAAAGTGGCGGCATTGCCCGTAATTCTCGGTAGGGCTTGTGCAAGCTGCTCGAACGATGTTACACCATTCTTGGCCGTGAGCTGTATTTTATCCTGCACGTCGCCTGCCTTGTCCCACGACAAACCATAATTCTTGATAATGGTAGATGTAACCTTTACTGTCTCACCCAGATCAGCAATACCGCCCACGGATGCTTTTGCCGATTTCTGCAAAAAGGCTATCCAGTTGTCTTCAGGCACGCCATTGCTGATAACCTGGTACAATCCGTTAGCGAGTTCATCACGTACTACCGGAATGCTTTTTGATAACTCGGCTACCTGTCCTTTGAGTTTGGCAAAGTCCTCGCCGCTCTTTCCTGCCATCGTGTTAGCGGCGTTCATGGCTGCGCTGAAACTGCGGCTTTCCTCGGTAACGCCATTGAGTGCTCCCGAAATCTGCGAAATGGCATTGGTAACGTTATTAGCCGCCATTACTGCCTGGTTGAAATTAACCAAAGCCGCGTTTAGTTTTTGGCTGCTTGTCTTGGCAGAATCAAGCACACGGCGCAACTCTTCCGCTGTAGAAGTAGCTGTAACCAACTGCTCTTTGCCGTCAACAACCAGTTTAACGTTAAATTTTATTTCTTTTGCCATATTTTCAGCGTATAAGTAACTAAGTAATCAATATTTTTTGTATCTTTGTGGCGTAACATTCAAACTAAGCGTAATGGAAAAGGATTATAAGAACATCAACCGCATATCAGAAGCCGCAACCAACGATGTAGCGAGTAAGCCCGATAACGAAATCAGGGCAGAACTTGTTAGTGTCGAAGTTGTAGGCGAGGATACGCCGCACAAGCATTCAAACAAATATGAGGCTTGGGGCGTAATAGCCTTGTTGTCTCTTGTTGTCTGGGTTATCTGCCTGACGTATTTTGCTTTCAATAACCAATCGGTCAACGGCTTGTTAGCCCTTGGCGGCTCTACCGCATTGTTCTTCCTGTCTATTGGGCAAATGGTGCTTACAAGTTCCGAAGAACTGAATGGCGAAGCTATTTAGCCGTTTCCCACTTTTCCCAACACTTCCTCAAAACGCTTTAACGCATCTTCCTTAGATACTGCCGGGGCTGCCTTCGTATGCTCCGGCTTTTTCTTCTCCCATGGAAAGGGTAGAAGTCCGTGGGGCGTTAGCCCTTTCTTTGCATACGGCTGTATGGTTATTGCCGCAAGCATACGCATACGTTCCCAACTGTCTTGATACTGCGCCGTCCGCTCCTCGCTGTACGCCTTGTATATGTGGCTGAACTCCTCGGGCGTGAGGGCGCAAAAATCATTGTAGGGCAAACCGATGTTGCCAACGGCTATGCCCAGAATGTCGAAGATGCCTAACTTTTTTTTTCGCCCTCCGTGTCGGTGTCCCCGGGTGCCTGGTCCGCCGTGGCGTTCACGGTGTCCGTCCACTTGTTGAGGTCTTCGGGCGTGAGGCTGTCGGCAAAGTCCATAAGCGACATATCGAACTTTACGCCATCGTGCTTACAGGCTGACGCCACGCAACAAAACAGATAGGCGCACATTTCCGATAGGCTGTTGCCTAACTCCGTCACCTCCTTGCCGGTCTCTTTCTTAAAGCGAAGCATAGCCCCCATAGTCTGCCTACAGGGGTATGCCTTGCCGTTGATCATGATTTCAATCTTTGGCATAAATCAACAATTAACTAATAATTCAACAAATCAAACATTTATATTAAAAACAATATGGCCTTTATTCCATGTGGGCGTTACTTGCTCACTGCCCTGCCGGTGCCGGTTGCCTGCGTCGCTGCCGCATCCTTGCCCGGGTAGGTCTCAGGCTCGCCGTCGTTCTCCAAAGACACGCTGTAAGTAGCATCGTCCTGCGCCGGGCTTGTCTCCTCCAATGAGGCGATAACAAAGTTACCCCTTACATAAGGTGTCGCATCGCCGCCTCGCTTGAATGCCTCGACCTCCACACTTGCGCCCTTGCCCCAAAGTGGTGCAATCTGCTCGTGTCCGTTCTCGGTCTCGTCATAGAAGCGCAAGCCCTCGGCACTGATAGAGATCGACAAACCAGTCACTCCCTTGCCCTTCCAAAGTCCGCTGCTCTTGGCGGCACTCGCTTCAGGCTTGACGGCACGGTCTTTTGTCTCGCTGTTGAAAGTGAGGGTGTGGCTTGTACAATGTCCCACCGCCTTGCCTCCAACCTTAAGCAAAAGGTCACTACCATTGATATATCCAGTATCTGCCATAACTATAAAAATTAAATGGTTCTAAATTACTTAAATTCTGACTTGATAAACAAGCTGCTGCACAAAGGTATCATCCTCGTAGCCCTCTTCACTGTCGGCGAGCGTACAACTGCGCATCTTTACGCCATCGTGTTCTCCGCTTGCGTAGTCGAGTGCCTGGCGCACTGCCTCGGCAAGCTCCACGCCCTCGGCATACTTTGCCGTATAGCAAACCACCTCCATAGTCACGGTGTCGGCTCCCGGCATTCCCTGCTTAGTGGGATTGTGTGCCAATGCCGCACGGCGGTATAATATATAAGGTAGTTGGGCGTTGTCTATCACGATGGGGAAAACCTTGTTTGTTCTCCGCTTCACTTCCTCGTTAGATAGAAGAATATCGCGAATAATGCTACCTGCGCTTAATGATGTCTTTTTCTGTGCCATAGCTATATGTTATAAAAGTCCCTGCTTTCTTGCCGCCTTTTCCACGTTGTTCTGCAAGTTGTTGAAAAGGTTGGTTTCCACGCTGTCGGCGGTCTGCTGCTCTGTCTTGGCGAGAAAAGCGTAACGCTTCATCTTGCCGCGGCTCCCACCGCCTCGTAGATACTGCCTTATTTTCTTGCCCGTGAACCTGCTTTTACCGAAAAACGATGAAATACGCCGTCCTACATGTCTTTGGCGTGTTCCGTCCTCTGCCCACATCAAAACAGGCTTTTCCATGTTCTGACGGTTGAGGTGGATGCCCTTGCGCCTACCGTGGGGCTTAACGCTTACCATGAAGCCCAGGCCGTAGCGATCGGGGTAGGTACGCACATAGATGCCGCTTGAAAGACTGCGCTTTGTGCCACTGCCAATGCCGCTTTGTCCCAGATTGGAGACTGCCGCCTTTTTCAGGCGGTTGCCCTCCCTGCGCATGGCACTTCGCATAGCCTTGCGTTGGTCTTTCACGTCAAGTGCCTTGTAAACATCGGCAAACGGCTTGTTGATGTCGGTAACGGTTTCTTTCATCGTTCTGGCTGCATATACATTAAGAAAACAGACTATTGCAAAATCTGACTACTCGTTTACTCGTTCACAAACTAAAGTGTTCATACCTCTATCAATGTTTGGGATGATGGCAACTACCGTATAAAGATAACCGCCCAACTGCTGCACCCTCCAGTTTTCTTTTACTGGGTGTGCGTCCCTCACATTAAATTCGGCTCGATAGTCGGGGAAATGTTCGCCCACTTCCTCGCTACGGTTTCCGCTCTGCTTCTTCCTCTCTGCCCATACGGTACGTATAGGCTCGTAGGTTGTCGCTTCCTCGCCGTAGTCGTTAGTTGTCGCCGTAGGCTTCAACAACTGCAAACGATATTTCATTTCTCCTGCTCTCATTCCGCTAATTTCCGATAGGGTTTGATTAAGGCTTGTAGCGAATCAGGCACGGCGTGCATCTGCACGCTACTCACACTTTCACGCTGATTGTACCAATGTGCGCCCAACATCATTATAGCGTGTTTTATGGGGGTAGGTACATCGTGTCCGTTACCCATCTGCGCCAATTCCTCTTGGGCTCTATTGGTCGCTGTGATAACTGCGCTTTCTGCTGTATCTAATAGATGCTGCAAATACTCGTCATCATCGGCGAAATCATCAGCCCTTACGTGCTTCTTAAAAAGTGCCAAACTCACTACTGCCATAACGTTATAACTTTATAAATTGTGATTACTTACTTAACCCTTGGTGCCTGCTGCCGCTGCCGCTGCCGAGTCCTTAGACAACATGGCAAACGCATCCTCACGCAATGTGGTAATAGCGTAGTCGGCATTGAGCACGAAGTCGATAGAGTTCTTACGTGCGAGTGTATAAGGGTCGATGATGATAGACATTTCACCAAACAAGCCCTGTGGGGCATACTTGAATGAGCCGAACAATACCGAACCCTCAGCCACGTATGAGCTACAGAATACCGGTACACCCGAAATCTTGCCGTTCTCATCAACGATAGCCTGGTTTGCACCGCTCCACTTTGGCGTACCCTCCAAAAGTGCCTTTGTGGTCTCTGTCATTACGTAGCAAAGTCCCTCCGGCATGATGTTGGCACCCAAAACAAGGCCCTTGAGTGCAAGAAGCTCGGCGAGGGTAGGTGCTTCACCCCTATAAGTCTTCTTGTTAGCTGCCTTGAGGTTGACGAATGGGCCTACAAGATTTGTAGCCTTTGCCACCTTTACGGTACTGAACATGATTTTGTTCATAAGGGCGGCTGCCGCAACTGGCATATACTGGGTACATACAAGCTGCAAAAGGTCGTCGGTCTCGTTGAGTGCTTCACGTGTGATAGGTACGGCTACACCCATACGCTCAGGCTTTGCGATAAGTTTTGTAACGTCAATCTTGGTATCACCCAGTTTTACGCCCTCATCGTTGATGGTTGCCTCGAAAGTCTCGATTACAGGCCACTGATAGTTACCTTTCAGTCCGGTGAGCAATGGCGAACCGATTGCCGAAAGAATGGTCTTTGCATACAATGGTTCTACGATGTCGCCCATGGTGACCGGTGACGGATTGGTAGAACTGCCAGGGTTGAGATAACCCGAAGTGTTGCCGCCGAAGTCAGAAGCCACGGCACGGCTGATCTTCAACTCAAAACGCTTGCCGTTCTTGATGCACTCGCGCATCTGCTTGTTAGCCTCCTCGATGTCCTCACGGCGCATAACCTCAATAGTAGGGGTAGCCGCCTTGATCTTCATTTCGAGGATGTCCATTTCACGGTAAAGGGCTTTACGTTCTCCCTTTTCCGCATCGGTGAAGTCTTCACGCTCCTTGTCGTTCTCCAGGCCCTGCGCCATTTCTGCGAGGCGGTTTTTGATTACGTCCATGCGCTCGTAGGCTTCACGAAAATTAAACTTTTCCTTTTTCATCTGTCAATGATTAAAATTAGTAACTAAAAAACATATATAGAAGCCGCCTCTACAGATTGCGGCCAACACTTGCTATACGCTCGCGCACCTCATTGATACGTTCACGCTTCTTGCTCTCGTCTATCTGCTTGGGCTTCGGCTGCTGCTCAAACTTGATGCCCGCCGCTTCCACCTCACGTTTGCTTACGTCTGTCTGCTCGTAGGCTGGGTCGGTGGTAATGGTAAAGTCGTAAACGTTGTCAATACGCTTCACGTGACGCAAAAGAATATCCTCGCCGTCGTCGCCTTTCTCGTCCAGACGCTCGTAGCTCACGGCGTTCTCGCTGTCGCCTTCATCGGTGGAATAGATGAATGAGCACCCGGCAATATCACCACGGCTTACCAGTTCCAAAGCCTTGTCGCCGTCAACAGTGTGTGGCATTTCTGCCCAGAACTTCACACCCACCTTGTCAACCTCGTAGCTTAAAGTACCATTACCCTTGTTGCTGCGTGCCAAAACCAACTGGCGGTCGTGGAACATCGTAAGTTTGATGTCCTGTTTATCCAGCATCTCACGTGTCACGCACCCAGGCTCCAACACCTCGTAATAGTTGTTCCACCAATCACATAAAAGGCGGCTACGTACACCGAACTTCAGGGCATAGCCCTCAATCGTGCGGCTTTCCGCTCCGTCGGTAGCCTCGCGAATGCGAAGCCCCGACACAATAGCTATTGTTCTTTTCTTTTTCATTCTCCGTTGTTTTTATCGTTGTTGTCATTTCCCTTTGCAGCTGCGCCCGATAGCTTTTCACTGCCCAGCGGCGCAAGATTGGTAGAAAGATAAACCGTATCGCCTCCGTCGATGGTAGGTTGGTTTTCCATCCTGCGCCAATCGTTCACGGTGTAAATGCCGCTCTCGATCGTCTTTTTCTGATAGTCGGCGAGTGACTGCAAGTCCATTGAGTAAATACCCCGGCGGTCAAACAGAAAACGGCGTTTGCAACACAAAGACCGCGGTATCAGTTTTCGGGTCAGTTCGCATTCTATACGCTTCAATATCGGGTTGAGCGTGTTGGAAAGAAAAGCCACGTTTGCCATTTCGGCACTTTTGTAGTTGCTGCTCGTATCATCGAACACGAAAGACGGGTGAACGCCAAAGAAACGGCATATCTCGCGCACCGTAAACTTTCGGCTCTCCAAAAACTGCATATCAGTAGAAGAGAGCGAGATCTGTTTAAAGTCCACCTGCCCGGGCAAACTTACTATGCGCTCGCCCCGGCTGAAACGGCTATCCACGCTTTCGGCTGTCTTCTCCAGTTCCTTGTCCTGGTACTCGCCAAATCCCGTAGTGGTCTTGTCGTTGCTGATAATGCCGCGAACACTGCCGCCATTGGTAAACCGGTTCTCCGTCTCTGCATCTCCTGCCGTGGCAATATCCATCGTGCGCCTTGCGTGGGTCAGCACGCTTTCGCCCCTGCGCCCGTCTGAGGAATGCAAGTAAAGATGTATGATGTCCTTTTCCTCGAATGTGCCGAACACTCCATTATAGGCATCGGCTATGTAGTAACGGCTGTTCAGTGGGTCGTGTGTCACGGTATGAGGTCGGCAAAGCACTAAGTCGGTCAACTCTCCCAGTACATAGCGTGGGTAGATGTAGGCATTTCCCTCAATGAGCATCAGGCGCACCGCCATCGTCCAGAAGTCAAACGCCGACATTTCGGGTTGAGGCTGCACGGTCAGAAGATAATGCAGATCACTTGCCGTGTCTTCCTGATAGCGTCCATCCCTGCACCGCATGTACTGCAAACGTAGGCTCGCCACGCTCTCGCTTAGAAGCGTCACGCACCGATATACCGCTGCAACCGTCATGGCATCGCCGCCCCAGGCCGAAAACACCGCAACGCCGCCACCAGTCCTTACGGTGGTGGGGCGCGCGGTGCCGGTTGTGTCAGCACCTGTTGCCTCACGGCTGAAAAATCGTTTTATACTGTTCAGAAATGTTGCCATCTGTCGTTTCATACAAAACCGCCAAAGTTACGACAATTTGAATGCTGTCAACTATCTTACTGTTTTCGCTCCGGCGGTGTTCTGTCCTTTAAATTATGAGTAAAATATCCGAGGCCCTCATGCCAAACGGCTAATGAGCCGCTACAAAAATACAATCGTATTTTGCAAAATCCAAATGCCGTTGGGCGCATCGTGGCGCACGTTGGCGCAACGTGGTAAAATTATTAGTTTTTTAAGAAAATAGTTTTTGGCTGTTAGGCTAAAAGGCACAAAAAAGCCGCATCGGGCGTTAACCCGACACGGCTAAAGATAACGCCCTAACGGCGTTTATATAAAGTGAACTTGAAAACGTAGCGTGTGAAATTCGATATTAAGCAAACTGCACTGTGCTTAGATCCTTGCCGAAAGCGTGGATAGAGTCCATAATCTTCTTTACGGTCTTTGGCGACGGATTGCGACGCCCTGTAACGTAGTGGCTAAGCTGCTGTGGGTTTACACCCGTCAGACGTGACAAACCCGCCAATGAAAGCACCTTTGAGTAATAGGCAAGAAATGATGCCATATCATAGACGTAGCACATTTCCACTTCCTCAAATGGCTCATTATGCCGTGCATACGATTTCTTTATGTCCTCGTAGCCACCTTCGAAATAACGTTTGGCCTCTTCCACGCTCTTGCCTGTACCTGTTACCAGATAACCCAAATCATCGGCATCGCTGTAAATGCTATACGTTCCGTCGCCTGCTCTTTCGATAACTGCCTTAACCTGTCTCATTGTTGTATCTCCTTAATGTTCTGTTTATAAATCTGTTTTGTAAAAGACGGGGGCTTAAATAAGCCCTGCCGCCCTCTTGATGCTCCGTAACGTTCCGGTTGCCACTTCCTGCGAATGATGGTGGCTCATTGGAAACCTTACTCCCGTCTTGGGGTTTATCCATAGCGGATGCCCCGCCTCTGTCTCGCCTGTGTCGTAACACCCGGCTTTCTTTACCAGTCTTTCAAGTTCGTTGTACTTCATTTTGTCTTTTGCTTTATTAAATTTCACGATGCAAAGATAATGATATTTATTTGAATATCAAAATAAATAGGGTAAAATGTTATTGATATTAATATCATTTAACGGAAAAAGCCGCTACACCATTACGATGCAGCGGCTATGTATGTGGGTTATGGTAATGTCGGGATCGTGTCCCTATGGCTTGTTGGTCACCGTCTTTATAACGGCATCCTCGGTGAGCCATTCAAGCGGATACATGGCATCAAGCAAACCGTGTATTCTCAACTCGTAGTCGGGTGGCAGTTCCTCCAACAACCATTTCACGTAGTCGCGTGTCTGCCTGATCGCATCACGGAACGTATCGGCATTATATACCGGCATTCCGTCACGGTCTGTTATCACCAGACTTGTAACTTTCTTAGGCTTCTTGTATCTCATATCTGTGTCCTCCCTTGTTTTACTCGTCCGCGTCCTCAATCCAACAATAGTTCATAAGATACTCCAACGTGCCCTGCACGCTTCGCACCTTGCTCGCACTTACCTTCACGTCCTCCGGCAAACCTGCCATGAGGTCGTTAATGAAATCGTACACCTCGGCGATGTTCTTCTTTAAATCGTCGGCATCTGTATTAATCTGGCTCTGTACTGTAATAGTATCCTTGTGCTTCTTATCTGTAACTATCATATCTTATTCTCCTTTATTCATTAAGTTCATTAAATTGTCTGTATCCATTCCCATCATCACGCCCATTGCCTTTACAAAACGCTGCATAAGGTCGGTTGGGGTCTGTGGCATCGTTGCCGCCGTCGGCTTGCCCTGCTGAGGCTTTGCCGTCTCGGTCGGTGTCGGTGGGGTGGTAGGGGCTTTTGGCTTGGTCTGCTGTGGTGCTTGGGTTGCCGCTACAGGCTTGCCGTGGTTCTTTGGCCCCTGTGCTCTGCGAAAAGCCTTGCGGACCTCACTCTGCATGTCCTTGTCTATGGTCGTACAGTGCTTGCACATCACTTTGAACGCCTCCGCCGTAATGTAGTACACTACACCCGTAGGGCTTTCGTAGCCCTTGCCAAAGCCTCGGTTTACCGTTCTGCCACATCTGAAAATGACGCTACCGGGGCGCACGAAATATTTTTTCATACGCTGGATGCTCTCACAAACATAGCGGTGTTCACGCCCTTGCAGCTTGGCGAGTGTGAGCGACGAAACCACACGTCTGCCGTTGTAGTCCTCAATGATGATGCCGTCCTCTGCTGTGGCGGTCTGCTGCTCGGTTGTCTGTGGCTCTGCCTGGCGCTTTCTGCTCTTGGCTGGCGGCATAGCTGCCACGCGTGCATCTATCGCCGCCTCCTCTCGATCCTCACGCTCCAGAAGTTTCTCGTACTCCTCGGCTTCCTTTCTGTCGTGCTCCTCAATGGCTTTCGCCATCTGCTCGGCTCTTATCTTAGCCTCCATTTCGTTGAACGCCTTGATGTAAGCCTCTTTCCACTTAGCCGCCGTCTTTCCGGTAAAACCCATAACAAGAAACATGAAGCCATCACGGGTAATGTAATACATTGGACTTTTACGTTCTGCACCATTGCCGATTTTTATAGATTTTTGCATGAGCGCAAAATTTCGCTTATGAAAATCCTCGCTGCAATCCAACGACTTAACGGCTTTCAGAACATCTTTGTGCTGTTTGCCGAAAACCTCCGCTACTCTCAAAGATGTAGTAACGGCGTGTTCGTTTTCTACTGCTACCAAACTTAACTCTTGGTCGGTGGGTGCAACCTGCACCACTTCCGCTACCTGCTCTACAGGATTTTGATCTGATACGTTACTTAACATAACTAAATGACTTTGACAAAACGAAAAAACCGCGCTACGTGCTGTCAGGTCTCATTTAGCAAGAACCCCGGGGCATTTCTGCTACCCGACACGGCGCGGCTATCTCTTTATATAGAAATATCCTATTATACTTACTATGGCATGGATACAAAAATAGCCGCTACGTTACGGTAAACGGCGGCAACATCTGTACCGCTAAATGAAATTTGACACTGCAAAGATACATAAAAAAGTTTAAAGCACCAAAGATTTTCGGTAAAAAGTTACTTACTTATACCAAATTTTTGTATTTTTGCATTCAAATTACAAATTTTAAGTATAATAAGCATGAAAAAGATATTGTTTTTATTGCTCGCCGTTACGTTGTTCTGCCGCTGTTCTTCAGACGATGGCAATGACAACAACCTAAACGGCTTTGAAAAGTATGAAGGAACTTGGGGGCCTGTGGTATATACGATTAAAGGCGAAGAACATTTATGCAATCCCAATTACCCAGACATCAACAATATAAACCGCTTGGTATTTCTCAAATACGATGGCGAACAAATCATAATGCGTACCGAATACTATTATAAGGGCGAATGGAAACACCGCGCCGATAAAACTTTGTATTGGTGCAATGGCGGTTTTTACAAAGTGAAGTTGGTAGGCTCTTCCGGCGTAGAGATTGGTGACCCATATACCGATATAGTGCTATCTGGTGATATTTTACAACTGCAAAGCGATCCAGGAACAAAATACAAAAAGATAAAATAATAAACAAACCCCGATAAGTGATTGAACCTATCGGGGTTTGTTCGCTAATTCGTTATTAACTATTGCCCTTTACCAATTCGGCGTATTCCAATACGTCGGGGCCTATCTCGTTAAGATGCTTGATTTCTTCCCAGTCTTTATTTAACTGTTCCTTTGGTGTATTCTCAAAATACGCCTTTAGGCTTTCATATATTCCTGCCATTGTCGTTTTGTGTTTAAGCGTCCTATCCCATAATGAGTATGTTTTTTATTGTGCCAATGATTTAAAAAACTCTGCAAGTGCCGTCCATATCTCGTTTATGGAATGGCGGCAAGCAAACAAGATAACACCAATTACTACGGGCAATATGATTGAGCCTATCATACTTTGCATCACACCATGAAAATACACATAACGCATTTTCTGTTTTTCCGGCAAAAGCGGCTTAATCACTTTTGTTAGGTGCTCGTCCTGATCTTTGGTGAAATCTGCGAGTATCTGTTTGGAAGTTTCTTCAAACGATTCACCCATAAAGTCCTGAAGCATCGCCAAAGCCTCGTTACGATACATGCGTATACGTTCGGGATTGTGGCACGTAGCATGGAAATTATCAAAATCCTTTGTACTCGGGTCTCTGCCGTCGTTGGCTTTCTTGTATTGCTCGATAAAAGCTATCTTTTCCCTTTTATACAAAGAATAGGCAATGCGCCCAACCATATCGCCGTCGTATCTTACAAGTTCTTCGTATATGAAATTATAGTGCTTTGCCATGTCGTGATTCCATGTTACTTAACGCGCGCCCAAAGATGGCGTTTACATTGTCCTCCGTAAACGTATGGCTGTAAGTTCTGCCGTGTACGTGGGTGTTCACGGTAAAGCCATCGGACGAAACTTTTTTGTTTTGCCCGATTCTGTATTCTCTCATCCTCGCATTTGCTTTGAGGATTGTTTTTTCTGATACCTTGCACATAATCTTTGCCTCCCAGGGTCTTTAAAATTAATAATGCCATTAAATCTCCGCTGCAAAGATAATACTTTTTTCTGAAATAGCGGTTTCTTTGCTTGGTTAGTTACTTACTTATATGGTATTTTAACACAAATCGGGGCAAAATTACCCAAAATTCACCGCAAACGCCAAATTATCGGTACGGAAAACGACGATTTCCATACGGCAAACCGACGATAACCGTACCGATAATCTCACGGCTCACCCAGGGCATCCACTATCAGGCGCACTTGTGCCGGTGTAAAACTGCGGCTGCGCTCTGTGTAACCAATGGCGGCAAGCTGCTCCATAAGCCCGGGGTATAGGTGCATCCATCTGCGGAATTTCTTCCACGCCGATTCGGGCATGATGCAATTACAGTACTTTGCCGCAAGTTCCATGCGACCGTACTCCCTTATCTTGAAATTATCTTTGTTCTGTTCCATGGGTGCAAAAGTAAGGAAAACAAACGTGAAAATACAATTAATCGCCGCCTACAACAGACGGTAACAGGACACAACGGCACGCATCCGGATTCTTGCCAAAAATGGCTGCTATCTTTGTGGCGGCAATAGTGCCAAACAACCTTTTAAACGCAAAAAGTATGATACGTTACAAGAAGTACAAAAGCAATCAGACGGGCGTAACCAAAAACAAGTGGTACGGCCGTGCCGTTACCGAACTTATGGAGTTTGAGGAATTCGTAAAGCACATGGCAAACCATCACTGCGTGTTCGGTGAGTCCACAATCCGCGGCGTGCTGATCGAGATGCAGATTTGTATGCGTGAGCTGCTGTTGGAAGGCAAGGCGGTACGCCTCGACGACCTCGGCATCTTCCGCATTGGCCTGGAAACCTCCGCGGCTACCACCGCCAAGGAGTTTACCGCCGACAACATCAAGGCTGTGCGCCTTAATCTCTATCTCGGCAAACGTTTCCGTGCCGCGGACCTCTACAAAGATGCCAAGTTCCGTGAGGCTGGCAAGTATGATGGCGGCGGCGACGATGGCGGCGAGACTGCCGGTACCCACGATGAGGGTAGCAACACCACTGGCGGCAATATGCCGGACAGCGGTTCCACCGATGATTCTGCCGATGTTGGTCTAGAGTAATGGTTCCTGTAATTAGTGGCGGAATATCGTCAATAATGCCGTTTTTTGACGTTTTGACGGCATTTCGCCACTTTTGCGTATAGTTTTACCTCTCGTAGGTATAAAGTAGCCCTAACGTCATTAAAAGCGTTATCGCTCCATCTATCTTGCGGTATTGTGACACTTTGAGCGGCTTTTTGTTCTCCAGATTGTCGGTATCTATCACGCAATTTTCCAAACAGAAAACATTAATAGGGTTGTTGTTAAACTCTATTTTTACCGGGTCGCTCCATGCAAGCATCTCGAAACTTTCTACTGGTAGGTTAAAGTTTCCGTAGGTCTGACTAAATGGGGTTAGCACGTTCCTCGCTCCGACTGACTTTAAAATGCTCGTTAGCTCCTGCGCCTTGTAAGCATCATAGCCGATACGGATAATATTAACCAACTTACTGCGTCGTAATATATCCTCGGTAATCATCGCCGTGTCTATCTTCTGCCCTTTACAGAAAATAAGATACCCTTTTTCGTTCCAAAGCCTATAAAGCTGCTCGTTGGGATGCCCTTTTAACGCTCCCTCCGGGAAATAATAATCAGTGTGCGTGTAAAACTTCTTATTGCCCGATAGGTACACGGTATAAGATACTGCGCTAAAATCATCATGCACCGACAAATCAAACGCCACGGCACAATCTGGGCGGCCCTGCACCTGATCTATACAGAAATTGCCCAATAATTCTTTTGCCTTTTCGTGGGTAAACCACGTTTTTTCGTCGTTTATCGTGAAAATATTAAGCAATTTCGTGCGAAAAGCCAACATATTTTCGGCTGATAACTGGGCGGTCTGGTACTCATTTTCGTAGTAGTCCGGTTGCACCGTGATACCCAAATGTGGCTGAACCTTTGCCCACGTCTCCGGGCTGTCCTCTGCATCGTCCACATCAGGCATGAAGATAGATGCAAACATGGTGTCGCTTTCCGCTTCGCCTCGTAGTACTGCCATCACTCCGTCAAGTTCGTGGGCAAATGGGCCATCTACCACATCGCTTGCCGTTGTGATAATGATAGTTAGCGGCTCACGCCTTGGCCCCATTGATGTTGTCAATACGTTTTTGAGGTCGGCGCCGTTCTTGCCTGCCGTGTTTCGGGCTTGGGCGTACTCGTCCATTATCACCAATGAGGCAAACAAACCATCTTTGGTTTTGGCGTTGGCCGTCAAACATTGTATGAGGCTATCACGTCCACGGTCTTTGAAAGTAATCTTTTCACGATTAACCCTAAAGTGCTTTTCCTTTGGGTCAATATCAAACATGATGTTTCGTATCTCATCAAAACAGATTTTCGCCTGATCGTAGCTATTTGCGCCTACGTATGCCTGGGCGTTGTTGTCACCGAAAAGCATATCATAAACCGCCAAAGCTGCGCACGATGTCGTTTTACTGAACTTTCGGGGCACGAATAGGTAGGCGGTACGTATCAGTCTGCGCCCATCGTCTCGGGCAAAGCCATAGATATTAGCAAACTGGTAGGCCTGCACCGGGGTTAGCTTATAGCGTGTGCGCCCTCGGATGCCACTAAACCGCAAAGCCTCGTAGAACTTGAAAAAACGCTTTACTCGCTTGGGCTTCCAATCGTACTTATCCAGCATCTGCAAAAAGCGTCTTACTCCCAATATCTCATACAGGTTGTGTGCGTCTGGGTGGTCTATCACTCCAAACACATAATCGCCGATACGCTTATCTGTATCAATAAGCGCACGGCGGTAGCGGTCGGCGTATGTATTGCGCCCCTGCTGCAACTGCTCCGATACCTCGGCTTTCAGTTGTCGAAATCTTCCTTTTTCTTCTTCTGTCATTCGTCGCCCTCCTGCATCGCTGCCATAAAGTCGTTAAAACTATCGTTGTCACTCTTTCGTTCCTTGCTCTCGGTGTTCATGCCCAAAGCCCTTAACGCTTTCTGTCCCTGCTGCAACAACTCGATATATAGCTTTTCTTTCGGGTCGATCGTCTTGCGCTCGTTGCCCTCCCTGCTATATTCCACGTTTACGGCCTGGTGTCCGTCTGCCATGATCTCATCGCCCAAAATGTCGGCACGTACCAACAACTTAGCCGTAATATCCACTTGGTATGTAAGTTCGGCCGTATACTTGCCTTGCTTCTTTAACAACTTCACGATATACGCTTTCTTGCTCTTAATCTTGGCAGCTATCTTTTTGTTGTCTTCCTCGGTGGATGGCTCTGGCAAAGTCTGGCTAACTGGCAATGGGTCGGCGGTCTTTGGCTGCGCCTTGTCGCTGTAACCTCGCTTCTTGCCCTTGGTCTTCAGATAGAAGATAATAGCCGTTGTGTCGTTTGCATTTATCGACTGCATCAACTTACTTTCAACGAAATCTACCTGCGTCTCGGTGATCTCGTCCACTTTCTCCTTAAACTCTGGGTCGGCGTTGTACCATCGGTAATAAGTACTGCGCCCTATGCCTATCGCCTCGCACGCTGTGGCTATGATGCCGTAGCCATGCGCCAAAGCCTCCAAAAACTTTTCTTTCTTTTCTTCCATGCTGCGTTACTTTTCAAATGAGCGGATGCCATCGAAGTAGTCTTTGTAAAACTCAAACAGTCCCTTATCAACTGTTATACTTCCCTGTTCCGTTCTTGGGTTAGTGTTAATGTTTGCGCTTGTCTGTATGCCGAAATAAAAGCCCTCATCGTAGTTGCACCCTGCGTATATCTTGCTGTGGTTCTTGAATACTGCGGCACGTCCTGCCTCTGGGTGTTCCTGATAGAACTTTTGTACCATCTGCCATTCAATCTTATAGCTGCCCGGGAATATCTCGCCCAAATACATATCAAGTTTTTTAATGTGACCTTGCTCGTACCATTGCCGTACCTGCAAAATATCCTCTGCCGCCATGCACCATGTAGATAACAAACAATAGTCCAAATCGTGATGATTAAGCACCACTTTCAGGTAACTAAGGCTGTCCACGTCTCCGGCGGTGATAAAATTGTAGGTGGTATGGTCTTGCAGCTTGACGTACTGCATTGCCTCCAGTAACTTGACCTCGCTAAATGCCCGGCGGTACTCGTAGCGTTGCGATAACTCGGTACACTCCTTTGTACGTCTGTGCGCTCGCTTTGCCTGGGCGGTTGTTTCGGCTGTGGTTTCTTCCGGCTCCACCTCATCGGGTGGGGGGGCTTGGGTCTGACCTGCGCCAAAGCAGCCAAATCCAAAGCCTGTGCCATCTCGGTTTCCAAACTTCATAAATCTTGCTTTTTAATATTAACCTACGCACGTGGGCGTTTTTATATCGTGCCAACTATGTCGGGGCTTTGCATCTGGGCAAAATCCCCCGCGGCCCAAAAATCGGCTCACGTGTGGAAAAGGGGGTTGGTGAGGTTTAACCGGGGGTGTACCCCATTTAAAAAATAGGCCCCCGGGTCTCACCTTGCAACCTCATTTCAAAAATTTATTCACAAATCTTTTCAGGTGCTCTTTGGCTCGGTTCTTCGCTTGAACTTTGCCACACCTGCCCATATCCGTATGTACCTTAACGTGGCACTCATGGCATAGGGCTTTGAGGTTAAAGTAATCAAACATCAGGCGTTCTTTTTCCTGCCTTGTTAGTCCATCCTCTACCGGGATAACGTGGTGTACCTCGGTGGCTGCTGCCACTCTGCCCAATTCCTCGCACCTCTCGCATAGTGGCGTATCGTTGAGTTTGTCACGTCTCAATCGTAGCCACTTGGCCGTATGTATCAGCCTTATATAGTCTTTATCCTTTGCCATATTCTAATATTCATCTTTGATAGTTATTGTTGCATGATACTTCCTTACAAGATAGTTGAGGCCATCCAACAAAGATTGCTGTACGCCCTGCTTACCACTTAATGCCGTGTTGGCTCTTTCATCTACGGTGTTGGCACAAATCAACTTATACACCTGTACTGGGTACTGCTGCCCCTGTCGGTGTAATCGTGCGTTGGCTTGTTGGTATAATTCCAGATTCCAACCTGTGCCAAACCATACGATATAGTGCCCACCTTGCTGCATATTCAAGCCAAACGCCGTGCTCATCGGGTGGGCTAATAGTACGTCTATCTTTCCGGCGTTCCACTCTTTCAACTCCTTTTCGCCCTCGTATGACTTAACGATATAGCCTTTCAGTTTCTTGGTGATACGTGTTACATCATGCTTGAACTGATAGAAGACTAACACATGATTACCGTTTGCAGCTTCCACAATCTCGGCTAACTTATCCAACTTCTCATCGTGTATTTCGTGTACGTCCTTGGCCTCATCGTATATTGCACCGTTGGCAAACTGGCTTAACTTATTCATCAGCCCGGCGGCACTATTCGCTAAGATATTGGCATTTTCTCCGGTATGCAATTCGGTAAACTCCAAAACCTTTTCTTTCTCAAACTTGTTGTATGCCTCCATCACCTTTGGCGACAAAGTAAGTTTGGTTTCGTGGGTGATCATGTCCGGCAACTGCAAATAGTCCTTTGCTTGCATAGATAGGCAAATATCAGAAATCTTGTTTTTGATGATGTCCTCACACCCCTTTTTGATGTCGCAACGTACTACTATATCGTTATGCTTGTGGGTATCAAAGTAGGTGTCCCGATACTTCGTTACGCTCTTGCCCAAACGCTCGCCCATGTCTATACAGTACATTTGTGCCCATAGGTCTATCAATCCGTTAGGTGCTGGCGTTCCTGTAAGTCCGATAACTCGACTAACCGTTGGTATGGCTGTACGCATCGCCTTAAATCGGTTTGACTTAGGAGATTTGAAACTCGTTAGCTCATCGATCACCAACACATCAAATGGCAACTGACCGCCATACTTACCAACTAACCAAACAAAGCTATCACGTCCGATAACGTAGATGTCTGCTTTAGATGCCAATGCCAAATTACGCTTCTTCTCTGTGCCCATCACCTTTGCCACTTTCAGGCTTTGCAAATGATTCCACTTTTCTGCCTCGGTGGTCCATGTTGTTTCAGCTACCTTTTTCGGTGCTACTACCAAAGTACGGCTAACCTCGCAATCATCCATTAATTGTTGTATGGCTGTAAGTGTGCTTACCGTCTTACCTAAACCCATATCCAGAAACAAACCGCATCGTGGGTGGTCCAATATCCACTGCATCGCTGTTTTCTGATATTCGTATGGTCTGTACTTCATTGCTCTGCCCTCCAAACTTTAATTAACTCGTCGATCGTCTGTTTGTTGTCGATTGTATAGACTTCGTGGCCCATACTTACCAACTCATTTTGTCTTATGGTTTGTATCTTCGTTGGTTTCTTGCCTTTACTTTTCAGCTCCACCCAAACAACCTTACCACCATGTAGGCATACCACTCTATCAGGATAACCCACCATGTTTGCATTTGAGTATTTTAGGCAAAGGCCTCCAATGGCTTTTACCTCTTGCACCAAATATTTTTCTATCGCCTTTTCCGATACCTCGGCGTGGCGTGTTATTGCTTCTAACTTCTTCATTCTATCTTATGCCGTTTGTAAACATTCTACTTTCAACATTCTATACATATATACTTAATACCCCTTTATACGTATATTTATAGTATATAACTATATATTACTACTTATACTATATTTTATGTTTATTATGTTTACATATATAGTTAAGTATTGATAATCAGCCTTTTAGGTGTAAACAAAGTGTGTAAACAAAGCTGCAAACAAAATAAATTGTTTACGCATCTTGCGATATTTGCTTTTTGCTGCTTTGCTTGTAAACAAACCCTGTAAACATCACTTTGTTTACATATTCCTACGCCCGATTGATGCCTTAAAGGTCGCTTTCGTCGTCGTCTGTTGGTCTGCTAAACCCTCGCTGTGTCCCATATATCGGAAATCTTGCAGACGATAGTTTTAACCAACCAATTTCGCCCAACACCTTATTAACCTTTCTTGCTTCGTACTTGTAATCTTTGCTGCCAACGTCTCGCCCTAACACCTCGCAAAGAAACTCGGCGGCACATACTTTGGTACGTGTTTCCGTTCCCGTTGCATCCAGTGGGTCGGGGTTCTTAATGTAGGCACGTCGGCGGTTTAAGTCCCATGTACTCCAGTCGGTCGGCAACTTCATATCTAAGTATGCCTGTATCATTCCCGGTAATGGGTCTTCCTGATTATCGTTAAACTCACCCTGACGCTTTCGGGCTTCCGCTTCCAATGCTTCACTAAGGTATAACTTTTCGCCATCCTTATAGCGTTGCACGGCTTCGGCCCATAATTGGTTACGGTCTGCCTCGATCGCTTGGCGTGGGTCTCCATGCTTACGTAGTTCTGGGTTTACACTCATTATCCAAAAGCGGCGGTTTCCGGTCTCTCCCTTTAAGAAATATGTTTCGTTGGTCGTACCGCAAAAAACGCATTGTCTCGGGTGGGATTCCATCACGCTGCCGTATGCCGGGCGGTACATATCATTCTGACGGCTTATGTAGGCTTTCACCTGCTCAACGTCTGATCGCTTGATACTTCCCAACTCCGGTAACTCGATAACCCAACCGTTCCGGGCTTGCTCCATGCCTTTTGTACCCTCCATTGTCACCAAACTATCGCTAAACCAATCGCCGCCCATCACATTGAAAAGCGTCGATTTACCGATACCTTCGGCTCCGGCGATAATCAGGCAATAATCATACTTGCACCCTGGGTTCATCACTCGGGCTACTGCCGCCGTAAAGTGCTTACGTGTCATAGCTCTGTTTAGCTCATTATCTTCTGCACCTACGTAGTCGATAATTAAGCGGTCTAAGCGTGGCACGCCATCCCATTTAAGACTATTGAGGTAATCACGTATCGGGTGTACTCTGTGACGTGTAACGACTGCCACCAAAGCATCTTTGATTTTGTCCTTTCCAGTTACTCCGTACTTCTCATCTAAGTATATCCTTAGATTTGCATCATCAGTATTTCCCCATTGTGTCGCCTCGGCGTTCCACGGCAAACCACCTGTTATGTAGTTAAACCCATTAAACAGATTTTGCCATATATGATTTTTCAACCTTGGGTCGTTCTCCAGAATAGCAATAATATTGCTTGCCGTTGATTTAATGCTGCCTTTCTTGTCAAAGTCTAATTCAGCCATCCACTTGTCGGCGGTTTCAGATACTGCGCTGTCTCCGGCTTCCTCTGCTTCGATGTCGGCAAAATCATCATCGGCCTGGCCCTGTCGCTCCTTAGTAAGTAAGATTCTTACCTTTTTATCCTTGGCTACGAAATCCTGCATTTTCAGGTACGACGGCAAACGTGTGTTGTCTGTTATCTTCGTACCCTCATCCTGCACGCCAAATAGATGTATTCGGCAAAGGTCGAAAGCATTGCAAAGCTGCTTACTCGCCGGGTCTGTATCATGGTTGCTGTACGCAAACTTACCCTCATAGCAAACCAAACCTGCCGCCACACTACCATTAATGTAGGTGTATCGCCCATCGTGGGCGGTCTTCTCGTACACATCAGGTAGAAACGTGTCGATTGCATCCTCAATGGAATAGGCACGGCAAAAAGCACCGATTAAGCCGGGTTTTTCGGTCGGATCACCTACCTTTTTCAATTCGTGTACGATGATGTCACCCTCTCGGCTCGATACTGGCCAAAGTGCCACATCTTTATAGTCATGGTACTGCTTTAGAAATTCATCAACGTTGCACGCTTTGCCGTCTTGGTATTCAAACACATATTCGCCGTCTCTGCTTGTAGATGGATAGTAAAACAATCTCGCTAACTGATAGGTGGTATCGTCGAACACTTCAATATTAAGTTTGCTTGCTATCATCCTGCAAAGTGGCTCGTACTCATCTGGGCGTACCTGACGGCTCAATGGGAACACTAAACGATAGCGTGGGTTTTTCGGCGTGTGCTTGTGTGTGCTGTAAAGCATCGCCGCAAAATCAAAGTTTAGTGTGAACTCATCCCAAAGGTCCGGTGTACCGTAGTCAATATCAAGTGTGGCAATACTTCGCCACATCACGTTAGCGGTCTTTCGTGTTCCACCTGATAGGTAGCCACCGACAAAGCCGCCCACGTCCTTGATACTGCTTTGTTCTTCCCGGCTCATCTTGGCGTACTCGCTTACGCTTTCCGTTGTTCGCTTCGTTTCGCTGCATCGCTCTACCAACTTCGCCCATGTGGTCGCTTTGTTCTTCCACTTCTTTGCTATACGGCTATGGGCTGTTGCTATGTCGATCGGGAAGTCATTGTTTAACTTTATCTGTGCCATACGTCAATCTTTCTAAAGATTCATACGATAACTTATCTAAGATACCTTTAAAGTACTTAGCATCTTCCTCGGTGCTTGCCTTGATAGTAACCGGGCGCATACCTGTTTTGCCTATTGGTGGGTGTACCACTAACTCAAATGGTCGTGGCTCATCGTCCAACTGCCTGAAAAGTTCTTTTAGGTCGCTTGCCCTAATAACTTTAAATCTTATATATCTGAAATCTTCTGCCATGTTGTTTTACTTTTTAAGATGATCGGGTAAAAATGAAAGTATATGCTTTATAACCTCTACCGTCCAACCATTGCCCAACATACGGTATTGTTGTGTTTCTGATACTTCCCATTTATACCACTCTGGTATAGTTTGCAGTCGGGCGCACTCTGTCGGCGTTAATCGTCTGACTTGCAGCCCCCCCACTAAGGCGTTAATCGTCTGCCCTCCGTGTCCGTTCATCAAAGCCGGGCTTTTGCCATCAGCTGCATAAACTCGGTTTTGTTGGTATGGCTGTGTGCCTCCACTTTCACGGCTCGGGTTTATCTGCCTGATTCCGTCTTTTGGCTTGCTCACTAATAAATTATTTTGTTGCCACGAATTAGCGGATAACGTAGGCGACTTTTCGGTATTAATAGCACCTTTGTTTTTGCCTCGTGGTCGTTGCATTATCAAATTATCTTTTGCCACTGTCGTTAAACAGTTGGTCTTACCGGGGTTTGGGCTTTCCTCAAAATGTTGTGGCTCGCCTCGGTATGATCTGCCCCTTTGGGCTACACAAATTAAGTCTCTCACACTACGTCCCCCCACTGTTAATGTACACATTTTGTCTGTTTCCTTGTGGAAAATAGCCTTAAAGCCGTTGCCGTTTTCCTCCTGACGCTTGTTATAGGCTAATAACTTTTCTACATATTCAGGACTAAGGAAATATTTTTCATCGACTTTATCCTGTAAGATGTCCTTAATAAATATGTGTCGGTCTGTCGGCTGTGGTATTGCGCTATGAGGTAAACCGAATAAATCACACTGCGCCAATTTAATGTTAGTCCAATAGATACGTTTTCTAACTTGTGCCGATACCAAAGCACTATTTATATGAACGCCTACGATACCCAAAGCCTCATTAATAACTGCCTCCCATCGCTTGCCCATTTCAACATTTTCAAGCATAAATAAGATGTTTGGGTTTGTCTCTCGTAGCTCGTTAAGTATTCTGACGTACTCCCAAAATAAGTAACTTTGCCCCTCAAACTCAAAGCCCTGTTGTTTTAATTCCAGATATCTTGTTAAGGTCTCGATTTGTTCTTTGCTTTTGGTACTCATTCCTGCACGTTTTCCGGCAAAACTAAAACACTGGTATGGGCTGCCACCTATTAGCAAATCAATTTTACCCAAACTTTTAGCGTCCACTTGTCTAACATCGCCTAACTGCACGGTGTCGGGAAAATTCGCCATCGTGTTTTGGATTGCAAACTTATCTATCTCGCTTGCATAGTATTTATCAATCGTTACGCCCAATTCCCTTAGTGCAATTTGTCCGCAACTCATGCCGTCGAATAAAGAAAGAATAACCATATTATAAGTACCAAATCTTAAAATACCGCCAATCTATGCAACCGGGGCACTGCTCGCAAACCTCACACTCTGATAGCTTACAAACTCCGTAGCCGGGTTTGTCTTCATCAGGATCGTATGATAGGCACGTTTTGCAGTACATCTTTTTCATAATTGGCGGTATCGGTGAATAATGGCACGGCTTTCGCCGTGCTTAAAGATTAAAAACTAAAATATTAAGGGCTAAAAAATAAATGCTGACACTGCCCTAACTCTGAACGTGTTGCTGGCCTTAGTGATCCAATTGCCCGTATCACCGTCGCCGAGGCCCAGAGTCCATGCGTTGGTAGCACTGCTCTCGGTAGAAGTCCAATACCAACGGTCTTGCAGTTTATCGCCCTTGGCAAACTCCAAAGCTGCATTGATAGCCTTTTTGTTGATAAAGATACGGTACAACTCGCCTAAAGATGGTATGTACCAATCATCGGCTAACTTTATCTTTGGATCCAGGATGCTACGCAAATGGTTGGTGTTTCTTGCTCCGTCCATGTCTGCTACTGCATCGTCGTACTTGTCGATATAATAATCTTGGTCGGCTTTTAGATTGCTATTGCTCTTTGTGGTTAGTGTGATACCTTCGCCGTTAGCCTCATCGTGCAAAGCTATCTTAATGCCAAAGCTGCCCATCTTCAAACCGATAGCTACTACCTCGCTATCCATGTTATCGTCTTTGGTGTACTCCAGTTCAAACAAAGTTGCTTTGCCGTCGGCGTGTACCAAATAGATGCCGTCCTCTATGCCGGATTTTGGTAACTGCGCCTGTACTGGCTTTTCGTCCTTACCCATTACAAAGGTATTGGCTTTCTCCGCATCTTCCACGTTGCCACACCATTGCAATAATTCGTATCTGAATTGCTGCACGTCTGATAGTGCCTTACTTGTCTGTATCTCCATTTTTGTATATGTTTTTTTTGTTAATAACTAATCTTCTTTATGCCATGCCCACGCTGCAAATTTCGCATCTGCCACTACTTCATCAGTAATTAGCGGCTCGATCTGACTTGCATACGTCCACATGATAGGTAATTGGGCTTCCTGGGTTTCTGCCTTGCCCCAATCACATTCAGCCGGAACGACGTTACTATGATGGAACGTCATTAAACGACAAAGCGGATATTTTCGTTTACCCACCTTAAAAAGTAGGTATATCGGCACATTCTTTTTAGGGGCTTCCGTCGCCTTGTGCCATTCTACCTTAATTTCTGTTGTATTACTCTTTGCCATATTGCTTTATTGTTTAATCTTTTAGATAATATGGGGTGGTGTACCCTGCACCTTTGAGTGGCAAATCTTTGCACCACGGTATAGGCTCACTAAACAAAGCCTCAACCATCGGTAACGTCTGGTCTTTCGTAGCCTCAACGATGATTTCATCGTGTATATGGAAAACTACGTTTAACCCTCGCTGCTCGGCTCTAAGTATCACACAACCTAATATGTCACGTGCCGTAGCCTGTACGATGTTCTCGGTTAGCTTACCGCCGTAGGTTCTCAACTTTCCCCACTTCTTCGTTTTTTGGTTCAAACCCTCATACTCGATAATTTCGTGGTCTCCTCTCCAACCGTCGTTTGTCTCGATTCCAACCTCTGTACGTGGGTAACAAATAGTCCTGCCACTTGGTAGGGTAATTAGCAACATACCCCAACGATAACCGATTACGATACCCTGTTGTATTGTTATGCTTCGCCCTGTCTTAATGGCTGTGATAGCTGCCTTTTCAACGGTACTCCATAACTTAACGATACGTGGGTTACTGTCTCGCCATTTGTTCACGATGTCTTTTTCCTCGGATTCTGTTAAACCTAATTTCTTACCGCCCATCGCTTCCAATGCCGATACGCCACCACCGTAGCCCAAACCCAAAACGGCTACTTTGCCTTTCGGTCTCAAATCTCCGTTGGGGCCATGCTTCTGAACTGGTACGCCAAACATTTTGCTTGCAGTCTCACAATAGATGTCGTGCCCTGCCCTGAAAGCGTCCAATACCCATGTTTCCCCGGCTATCCATGCTATTACACGCGCCTCGATCGCTGAAAAGTCGCATACGTGGAACGTGCAACCGGGCTTGGCTATGAAAGCGGTACGTATCAACTCGCTAAGTACTTGGGTAACGTTTCCGTAGTTCATTTCAAACTCTTCCAAATCACCCTGCTTAACCAAATAGCGTGCATCATCAAGACTTTCCAAATGGTTTTGTGGTAGGTTCTGCAACTGCACTAAACGCCCTGCCCATCTGCCTGTACGTGCTGCACCGCAAAACTGCAACAAACCATGTACTCGGTTATCCTTGCAGACACATTTTTGCATAGTTGTGTACTTCTTGTTAGAAGTCTTACCCATTTCCCTACGCAAAGCCAAAACTTTCTGCACCTTGGGCCAATACTTAAACTGCACCTCGTAGTCGTCCAAATTCTTTTTGTTGAGGCTATCAATAGTAAACCCGGTGTTCTCGGATATGTATTGTTTAATCTGTCCGGGGCTGTTCGGGTTACTCATGCCTGTAAGTTTTCGGGCCTCTACGAATAGCTCATCTTTGTATAGCTCATCAAATCGGGCGGCATTGTTTACCAAAACTTGGTCTATCATTACGCCACGGTCGTTAATGTGCTGATCGGCTATGTACAAATCTTCGTCAAACTCTGGTGCTTCCAATCTCCTGACCTTTTTTAAGATGGCTTGCTCTACGTCCACGTCTCGGATATTATAGGCTTTGAACGTTGCCCATTTCTCGGGCGCATCGCTTGGCTTGTGCCGGATCATCTTTGTTATGCCCTGTTTTGTCTGCTTGTTTGGAACACTAAAGTATCTTATCAGGGCTTTACCCTCTGTCATCTTTCTGTCTTCCAGTTTAAGCACCTCACCACATTGAGCCAACGAAAGCGGTAAACCCATTCGGGCGGCTCTTACCATCGTACACCGCCATTGTCTCGGGTCTAATCGCCCTTTGATGCCTAAATACACGCCGATACAAATACGCTCAAAAGCTGCATTGAAAGCGGTCTTTATTACCTCGGGGTCTGTTAGTGCTGCTTCGATGTCCGGCGGCAAAGTTTCACCGCTTGCAAAGTCCACACATTTCGCCGGACCACCGTCCACGCTATACCCAAAAAGCAATATGGTAAAGTCTTCGGCTTCCACGTACTTGTAAACGCCACACTCGGTTAGGTCGTTGCTACTATATGTTTCGATGTCTATGCCTAATTCTTTCATACGCTTTGTTGTTTGATTACCCCGGCGGATTCCTCTTTCCACCGCCGGGGCTACTACATTAACATTTTATCGTAGAGAAAAAAGCACTTTACAAATCGTCGTCGTCCTCGTCGTCGATGCCGTCCAAATCGCCAAAGTCGCTTTCGGCTGATACTCTGCCGCCCAAATTGTCGTCGTCCTTGAACTTCATAATGTTGTTGAGGCCACACGCTACGCCCTTGTTACCGCTTACGTCGTAGCCATAGAAAGTTACCGACACAATCGCCCAAACGCCGCTGTAAACTTCTTCCTCGTCCACGATAGGCACTTTCTTGCGATCTACCACGCCCGGGCGTGTGTTGCTCTTGGCGTTCAAATAGAAGTGGTCTTCGTAAACCTCATCGTCCTTTTCGTCGCCGTCACGCAAAGCCAAATCAAGTTTCTTAGGCTCTTTGCCTCCCCACTTGGCTACGATAGCGGCTTTCTTAGCTGCCTCGATTGCCTTTTTGATTGCTTCGATAGTCTTCTTTTCAGACTTCGGGATCAAAACGTTAGTCATAAACTTGCCCTCACCGTCACCGTCTGGGCTGTACTTCTCAAATACGTGTGTGTAACTAAGGCGGCATGGGCCAAAGATTACCTTAGTGTCATTAACTACTTTAGGGTCTATCATAATTGTATGAATTTAAAATGTTAAACTTAAATGTCTTTAAAATCGTCTGCTGCCTGATTAAACGCCGGGCGTTTGTCTGATTCAGGCACTAACGTTGGTTTGCCTTGGGGCTTGTTGATGTACTCGGCGCAAATTGCACCAAAGCGTTTCTTACCAATGAGCTTCTCCAAATCGGTAATACTTCGTAGCTCGGTAGGCTTAATGTAGGATTCTTTTGCAAAGCCCTCTTTGCCTAAAAGTTCCATCACGGCGGTTGGGTTTGTTATCTTTCTGATACTGCGCCCCTCAACGATTTTGAAACCTTGATACTGTACGCCACTTAATGCCTGTTCCAAACTGTACTCCTCAACTCCAGTTAGCCACGTTTTGAACGTCGAAAGCAAAGGTAGTATAGTGCTTTCCATTACTTCCTTGCTAATCTTACGTGGGTCCGGGTTGGCTTGCTGTGCCTCGATACACATAGACGATAGGGCTTTGCAGTTTGCCTTAACCTTGCAGAACTGGCACCAATTGCCCGGCTTTTGCTTACCTCCGGCATAGGCTTCGTTGGCTTTTGGTTGCAACTCATCGACTGCCCAATTAATGAGGTCGGCGGCATCTAACTCAAACTCCGAAAGATTATCAATACGTGGTTGTACGATAGTCATGCGTACCTTACGTATGTCATACTCAAAGTTAAATAAGTCCCATGCGCCCAAAGCGTAAATCATCATTTGTGGATTTTCCACGGCTGACACCTTTACGCCTTTTCCATACTTAAAGTCGATAACCTCCATCACGCCATCGGCGATAATGATAGCGTCCGACGTGCCGAAAGCATCAGGTACGTAGTGGCTAAAATCTAACTTGACCTCAACCAATAATTGTGCGTCCTTGGTTTTAGCTCGGGCGGCGTTGAACTTCTCCAGTACGATAGTTTTGTACGTATCTGTGTACTCGTCCATTTCGCCGCTGTGGTACTGTTCGTCTAACTGCGCTATCTCGGCTTTTTCCTCATCCACCGACAAACCCAAAAACTCTTTCAGTTTCTTGGCGCAATAGGCGTGGGCTAACGTTCCCTCCTCTGCAAAGGTGCTGCCCTTATCCTCCACGTCTCTTTCCAGAAGTGGGGCTGCTGTGCAATTCATCCAACGATGTGCCGCACTTGGTGATAATAAAGCGTGTTTACCTGCCATAATTGTATATGCTTAAATGTTGTTATTAAAATGGGCAATTTGAACCGATCGTGCCGTCTTCCATTATCTGCAAACCGTTGCACTGCTCAATGAAATCTGCAATCTTATCAGGTGGCAAAGCACTTGGTTTTTCTGCACCTAACAAAGCGGCTATGTTCTTGAACTGTGCCGTTAATGGCTTGTGGTACTTTTTGTACAAATCGCCGTTGGTGTTCTCCTTGTAGTCCTCGCCCTCGATACGCTGACGTGTTACGTGCATAGCTGCCCTAACGTCTTCGGCGGTTAATGGCTTCTGCTCGGCCTGGCCCTCATTCTGTGGGGCTGCTTCCTCTGCCTTGGCTTCTCCCTGCTCGGCTACCTGCTCACCGTTGGCATCGGCTTCGTTGGCTGCTGCCTCCTGCTGTTCGTCTCCGGCTGGCTCCTTTGTAGGCTCCGGCTTGTCGGCGGCTGCTTCCTCTTTCTTCTTTCTGCCTCTCTTGTTAGTAGGCTGTTGAGGCTGTGCCGGGGCGGTGTCCTCTGGCTTGTTATCTACTTGTCCGTTTCCGTTGAGTGCTTCCTCGGCGGTCGGCGCAACTGTTGGTCGGTGGCACAAAATGGCATTTACCAAAGCCACGATTTCGGGTGTTACACCCAAATTGACCTGTACGTTAATACTAAAATCTGTTTTCATCTTTGTATATGTTTTGATGTTACTTATCTTCGTTGATGTACTTCAGTAGTTCATCTATCTTTCTGTGCTTTGCGAACCATACGTATAAACGTATGTCGATATATGCGAGTGCTACGGCTGTAAACTTGGAATAGATCACTAACTCCCAATAGTTGGGGTTATCATTGTGTGGCATCCCAATCAGATTAAAAAAAGCGATAAAGGCAATAGCCATCATTAGCCAATAACGCCAATTCTTCATTACTTTTTTCATACGGCTTAATTTTTAAAGGTACATTGATTTCCAACACTTGATTATTTCCGCCCCCGTAGTGATTAAGCCTTTTCCGGCTTTTCTAACTCTGAACTTAATAAGCCCATCGTTAGCGTACCGGGCGACGGTGTGCCGATCCACGTGCAACGCTTTGGCTGCTTGCCCTTGGTTATACAAACCGTCTGGCTCTACTTCGGGTTTGGTGATAATCATATAGCGTTACGTGTGATTGTTAGTGTATTGGCCGTATAGTCCGTTTTAACGCTGAACTTGCAGCCCATCAAATTTTGAAACTGATACGTTAAAGCCTTGCCGTTGTCGCACGCTTTCGCATCAGGTAGGTAAAACGTTTTCGTCTTTCCTACATCAATTGACCGCAAATCGTCACGTGTCAATTTGATTGCTTTTCCTGTTTCGTCTGCCATAAAAGTATAAATTTTATTAAAATTACTTACTTAGTTACTTATACCTTTGGAGAAAAAGAAAAACTGCCGTATATTTGCAGTTGGGTTTTGGTGATGTTGGGCAAATAGTCCGACAGCCTTTCTTATGCTCTTGAGGTTAGTTACTTACTTATCTCGGTTGCAAAGATACGGCGAAATATCGTCACCACAAAATATTAAGGCGAAAAATCGTCATTTATTAACAATTATTAAGTAAATCGTATGTTTGCAACTATAAATCAGCGTATAAAAGCGGTATTAGATACTGTTTACGGTGGAAATGTTACCGCTATGGCAAAGGGCACGTATATCAAACGTACCACCATTAATAGTATAGTCGGACCGTCTGAAACTTCGCCCGGCTTTGATGTGATAGCCAAAATTGGCGAAATTTCGTCACCTCGTATAAGTATGGAATGGCTTGTAAGGGGCGTTGGTGATATGTTCTTAGACGAAAAAGATAGTATCAAATACCAAATAAATAGCGGCTCTAATATTAATAATAGCCCGGTAAATGATACTGATACCCTTAACCGCTTGCTCGCATTGGTTGAGGCAAAAGATAGTCGGATAGAACAAAAAGACAAACAGATTAATACATTATTAAGTATAATACAAAATAACAAAGTTGGATGATGCAAGAAAACAAAAAACAAACTGGCTGCTGTCTCGGTACGTTCTGCTTGGTGGTGCTCATCATCATAGTTTTAGCACTACTTTACGGCGTATTAATGGGCGTTCTAAATGTGTTTTGATACTTGCAAATTTTCAGCAAATAGTTTTTAGGTGTTCGTAATTAATTATAAATCAATAAGATATGAATAATATGGGATTATTAAGTGGTAAAACAGCCCTTGTAACAGGTGCTGCTCGCGGCATCGGTAAGGCTGTCGCTATGAAGTTCGCCTCTGAGGGCGCTAACATCGCATTTACAGACCTCGTACTCAACGACGATATGGCTGCCGGTTTGGAAGCTACTCGTAAGGAGATTGAGGCTCTTGGTGTAACCTGTCGTGCTTATGCTGGTAATGCAGCAGATTTCGAGGAGACACAGAAGACAGTTAAGCAGATTCATGAGGACTTCGGTTCTATCGATATTCTGGTTAACAATGCAGGTATCACCAAGGATGGTTTGATGCTCCGTATGAGCGAGGCTCAGTGGGATGCTGTTTTGAATGTAAACTTGAAGTCAGCCTTCAACTTCATTCATGCTTGCTCTCCAATCATGCTTCGTCAGCGTGGTGGTTCTATCATCAACATGGCTTCTGTAGTAGGTGTTCATGGTAATGCAGGTCAGTGCAACTATGCAGCTTCTAAGGCTGGTATGATTGCTTTGGCTAAGTCTATCGCTCAGGAGTTGGGTCCTAAGGGCGTACGCGCTAATGCGGTAGCTCCTGGTTTCATCGAGACTGCAATGACTGCACAGTTGCCTGAGGAAATCCGCAAGGACTGGATGAAGAAGATTCCATTGCGTCGTGGTGGTCAGACTGAGGATATCGCAAATGTTTGCCTCTTCCTCGCTTCCGACTTGTCTAGCTATGTTAGCGGTCAGGTTATTCAGATCGACGGTGGTATGAACATGTAATCTCTCGGCAATCGTTTTATTGATAAAACATGCAGGTAGTTTACGAAGACAACCATATAATCATAGTCTCTAAGAGAAGTGGCGAAATCGTGCAGGGCGACAAGACCGGCGACGAACCTCTCTCGGAGACTGTGAAACAGTACATCAAGGAGAAGTATCACAAGCCGGGAAATGTATTCCTCGGTGTGGTGCATCGCCTTGACCGTCCTGTTTCGGGTTTGGTCGTATTTGCCAAGACTTCTAAGGCATTGAGCCGTCTGAACAATATGTTCCGGGATGGCGAAGTTCACAAAACCTATTGGGCAATCGTGAAGAACATGCCAAAGGAACCTGAGGCTACGCTCACCCATTGGATAGTAAGAAATGAAAAGCAGAATAAGAGCTATGCTTACGACCATGAGGTGAAAAACTCGAAGAAAGCGATATTGAAGTATAAGGTGATAGGTCATACAGACCATTATACACTTCTGGAGGTGAATTTGATGACGGGTCGTCATCATCAGATAAGATGCCAGCTTGCCAAGATGGGATGTCCTATCAAGGGAGATCTGAAATACGGTTCTCCACGTAGCAATGCAGATGGCAGTATTTCTCTCCTTTCACACAGAGTAGAATTTGTTCATCCTGTGTCTAAAGAAACAATAGTAGCAGAGGCTCCGCTGCCGGATGATAATCTTTGGCGGGCTATTGCACCCTAACTCAAAAATCCATGCTTATGAAGAGGTATGCGAAATGGGCAGGAATCACGGTGTTGACTCCATTGGTGCTCATCTTGTTGTTATCCATTCTGCTTTATCTGCCACCTGTTCAGAATTGGGCGGTAAAGCAAGTGGCTGCTTATGCCTCTGAGTCGACGGGTATGGATATTTCGGTAAAGCAAGTACGCCTCGTCTTCCCTCTGAAACTGGGAGTGGAAGGCGTAAAGGTACTTCAGCCAATCGACTCACTCAAGAATTCCCCAAACTTGGCTTTAAGAAATAAGAGAGATACCGTTGCCGACATCCAGAAGATGGTGGTAGACGTACAATTGTTGCCTCTTTTTGAAAGTCAAGTCATGGTGGATGAACTCAATTTCACCCAGATGAAGGTGAATACCACGAATTTTATTCACGAAGCCAGAATCAAGGGCAATGTAGGTAATCTGCGCCTGAAGGCTCATGGCATTGACCTCGGTAAGGAGAAGGTGAGGGTGAATCATGCCCTGTTGGCTGATGCCCGACTCTCGGTAGAACTGAGCGATACTGTGCCGCCGGATACTACGCCTAGTACCAATTTCTGGAAGGTGAATATCGAAAAACTGAAACTGAAGAACACTGATTTCGTATTACACATGCCTGGAGATACCCTCCAGGTGAATGCTTATTTTGGAGATGCGGTGGCGCAGACTACCTATCTCGACCTTTATAAAGGACTTTATCAGATAGGTCATCTTGACTGGAAGAATGGCAAGGTGAACTATGACCAGAACTATATCCGTCCGGTATCGGGCATGGACTTTAACCATATTGCCCTGTCGGCCATGACTTTGAAGGCAGACTCTTTCTATTATTGCGATTCGAAGATAGATGTCAAGATTCGTGAAGCTCAGTTTAAGGAGAAAAGTGGTTTGCAGGTAGACCAGCTCTATGGCAGATTCGTGATGGATTCCGTGAAACTGCAGTTGCCTGATATCTGTCTCCGTACCCCATACTCCCAGTTGCAGGCAACGGTGGATATGGATATGAATGCCTTTGATGAGGTGAAACCTGGCAAGTTGATGGCACAGCTGAAGGGAACTTTGGGTCGTTCAGACCTGTTCCTCTTTGCAGGCGATGCCTTCCCAAGCGCCATGAAGAAGAAATGGCCTTTCTATCCGATGAAGATAGAAGGTTCGTTCAAGGGAAATATGCAGCAGGCATCTTTCTCGGGCTTGAAACTGTCGCTGCCTACAGCCTTCGAACTGAGTGCTGATGGAAAATTGGGTAACCTGACGGATATGAACCGTCTGAAGGCAAATGTAGATCTGAACGCCCGTACCTATCATCTGGATTTCATTACCGCCATGTTTGACCCTTCTCTGATGCAGGAGATACGTGTGCCTAGCGGTATCGGAATCCGTGGTAACATTCAGGCAGACGGCTCCAGATATGCTACCCGACTCGCCATTACCGAAGGTCGTGGCAGGATGAGGGTAGATGCCAAGATAGATGCGAAGACCCGGAAAGACGGCAGTATCGATATGAACCGTCTGGCTTATCAAGCTAAGATTCAGGCGCACAACATCCAGGCAAAGCATTTCCTGCCAAAACAGGATTTGCATTCTTTCACCGGCTCATTGCAGGCGAAGGGAGTGGGAACCGATTTCCTTTCTCCGCGTACCCGATTACAGGCTAAGGCACAGGTAAACCAGATTCAGTATGGCAAATACAAACTGGATCATGTATTGGCAGTGGCTCACGTTGCTAATGGTAAGGTGCATGCCGATATCGACAGCAAGAACCAGTATCTTACGGGACTCGTCAGCCTTGATGCACTTACGAATTCCAAGAAACTGGAGGCTACCCTGGTGGCAGATGTCCGCGATGTGAATCTTTATTCGTTAGAGGTAACGAAGGCACCGATGCGCCTGTCGCTCTGCGGTCACATGGATATCAGGTCCGACCTGAAGGACAGTCACGACATCATGGCTTCGATGAGTGATATTACGGTTCGTACGGCAGAAAAGAATTACCGTCCGGTGGGTGTTGACGCTGATGTCTTTACCCGCAGAGATACCACGCACGCAGTCATCGATTGCGGCGACTTCCATCTCAACATGGATGTACACGGAGGCTATAAGCAGTTGATGAGCCGTTTTGCCGGATTGCAGAAAGAATTGGCTCATCAGCTTAGGAACCATCATATCGACCAGGTGAAGATTCGCAGTCAGTTCCCTTTCGGTCATGTTTATCTTACCACAGGAAAGGACAATTTCATTTCCCGTTTCATCGCTTACTGCGGTTATGATTTCAAGACGGTGGATATGAAGATGACCATGTCGCCTGTAACAGGTGTCAATGGTTATCTCAACATCGATTCACTGGTAGCGAGTGGCATGCAGTTGGATACGATCCGTGCCTTGGTGAAGACTGAGGGCGATACCATCCGCTATGCAGCACGTGTTCAGAACAACAAGCATAATCCTCAGTATGTGTTCCGGGCACAGGTAGAGGGCGAACTGCAGGAGAAGGGTTCCAATATCGATGCCCGCATCTATGATGCCAAAAACAGATTGGGTGTAGATGTGGGTCTGGAGGCGCTGTTGCTGGAAAACGGCGTGAAGATTTCGCTCATCGATACCCATCCTGTTCTGGGTTACAAGAAGTTTACTGCCAACGATGACAACTATCTGATGTTGGGCAATGACGACCGTGTTTCTGCCAATCTGAGTCTGAAGGCAGCCAACGGCATGGGTATCCGTATATACAGCAATGATGAAAACGAAGAAGCGCTGCAGGATCTTACGGTCAGCATGAGCCAGTTTAATCTGGATAAAGTGCTCAGCGTGATTCCTTATATGCCGGATATCTCGGGTATTCTTGACGGCGACTTCCATATTATCCAGACCAAGGATGAACTCTCGGTTTCTTCTAATCTGAACATCGACAATATGGTTTACGAAAAGTGTCCGATGGGAGATGTCGGTACTGAATTCGTTTACATGCCAAAGAGCGACGGCTCTCATTATGTAGATGGTTTCCTCAATTATGAGGGTGAAGAAGTGGCTACCGTGAAGGGTGTTTACAGGTCTGAAGGAAGCGGTTATCTCGATGCCGAAGTGGGCATGGAGAAGTTGCCTCTGCATTTTGTCAACGGTTTTGTTCCTGACCAGATTATGGGTCTGAAGGGATATGGCGAAGGAAAACTGAGTTTGAAGGGAGCCTTGAGCCAGTTGGATGTAGAGGGCGAAGTATATCTGGATTCGGCTTATCTCGTCAGTGTGCCGTATGGCATCACGATGCGTTTTGCCAACGATCCTGTCCGTATCATAGACAGCAAGTTGCTCTTCGAAAACTTCATGATGTATGCCAACAATGAGAGTCCGCTCAATATCCAGGGCAGTCTCGACTTTACGAATATAGAGAAGATGATGCTCGATATCCGGATGAGAGCACAGAACTTCCTGCTGATTGATGCCAAGGAGAATGCTCGTTCCGAGGCTTTCGGCAAGGCGTATGTCAACTTCTATGGTGCGATGCGCGGACCGGTAAGCAATCTGAAGATGCAGGGTAAGCTGGATGTCCTCGGCAATACGGATATGACGTATGTGCTGAAAGAATCGGAACTGACTACTGATACGCAGCTCGATGAGCTGGTGAAGTTTACGAATTTCAAGAGTGGCAAGCCTGTCGTTGTCGAGCGTCCGGCACTGGAAGGATTGAACATGATGTTGGGCATGTCGATAGACGAGTCGGCTCATATCCTCTGTGCATTGAATGCCGACCAGACCAACTACATCGACCTGATGGGCGGTGGTAATCTGACGATGACTTACAATTCGGTTGATGGCATCGGCATCACGGGCAAGTATACCCTGAACAATGGCAAGATGAAATATTCGCTGCCTATCATTCCGCTCAAGACGTTTGATATCCAGGACGGCAGCTACATAGAATTTAACGGCGATCCGTTCAACCCGACCCTGAACATCACGGCAACAGAGAATGTCAGGACAACGGTAAACGAGGGACAGGGAACCGGCCGCTCGGTGGATTTCATTTGTGGCGTAAAACTCTCGCAGACATTGAATAAGCCAGGCATCCAGTTTATCGTTTCCTCACCAAACGATGCCACCTTGCAGGATGAACTGAACACGATGAGTATTGAAGAGCGGGGTAAGATAGCCATTACGATGCTGGCTTCGGGCATGTATCTTGCCAACGGAAATACCAATTCGTTCTCCATGAACAGTGCCTTGACCTCATTCCTCAACTCAGAGATCAATAATATTGCAGGTTCAGCGATGCGTTCTGTGGGTGTGGATGTCGGTATGTCGGTAGATAACTCCACCAATGCAGCAGGTGCCATGCACACCGATTACAACTTTAAGTTTGCCAAGCGGTTCTTCAACAACCGCTTGAGTTTCAGTGTGGGCGGTAAGGTTTCTACCGGTGCAGAAATGGAGAATGCAGCCAACAATGATGATGCATTCTTCAACAATATCGAATTGCAGTACCGTCTCAACGAAGGTGCGAGCCAGTATATCCGTGCCTTCTACAACAACAATACCTACGATTGGCTCGAAGGTTTGATAGGTGAGTATGGTGTCGGTTTCAAATGGCAGAGAAAGTTGCAGCATTTCAAGGACATCTTCCGGTTCAAGACCGATAAGCAGCAGATTCCTGCAGCCCCAATGGAGAAGAATCCTGCGGTGAAGAAGAGTACGAACGAAAAGAAGGATACGATGGAGAAAGCCAGAACAAAGGACTTTGACCCATTGAAACTTAACGAAAAGTAATGAGCGATATGAAACAGCAGAACAGGTTATACCTTATTATATATGTGGCAGCATTGCTGATGTTGTCGGGGCAGCTCATAACGGGTTGCTCTTCAACCAGTGCGCTGAAAGAAGACGAGCAGCTGTTTACGGGTCTGGTACCTATCGAGTATAAGAACTACGAGAAGGGAACTTATGCTGATTCTACCATCACCGAGATGGAGTATGCCCTGGCTTCGGCTCCGAACGGCGCCTTGTTTGGGAGCAGCTATTACCGCACACCGTTCCCTGTGCGCCTGTGGATATGGAATGCTTTCTCTCAGTCGGATGGAGCACTGGCTAAGTGGATAACCAAGGTATTCGGTTCCAAACCTAAGCTGATGGCGAATGTGAATCCGCAGCTCCGTGCCCAGGTAGCCGAGCATCAGCTCGATAAATATGGCTATTTTAACGGTAAGGTGACTTATGATGTGCTGACACAGAGCAATCCGAAGAAGGCGAAGGTTGCCTATCAGGTAGACTTCGGTCATCTCTGGACGCTTGATTCTATGGCTTATCTCAACTTCCCAGCCAAGAGCAAGCAGTTTATAGATGCTTCCATGAACAAGGCGCTCATACGGAAGGGGAGTCCTTTCAATGTCGCCAACATGGAATCGGAACGTCAGCGTATCACCCGTCTGTTCCGCAACAGGGGCTATTATTTCTATCAGAACAGTTATGCTTCTTATCTTGCCGATACCGTGAATGTGCCCGGCAAGGTGCAGTTGCGGCTGATGATGGCAGACAGCGTGGACGATAGGGCTACCCGCCAGTGGTATATCGGAAAGATTCATGTTAATTTCAGAAAGCAGTATATGGAGGAGTTGAAGGATTCCTTTGTGCGCAGCTATCTGAGTTTCCATTATAATGGAAGAAAGATGCCGATACGTCCGGGCATCGTTTTGCAGAGTCTGCGCCTGCGTCCCCGTGAACTGTATCGGGTACGTACCGAGGAACGTGCCAAGACCGGACTTCAGGAGATGGGACTCTTCAGCTATTCCAGCATCCAGTTCTCTCCCCGTTCGGTGCAGACCCTAGACAGTCTGGGCAATGTAGTATATCGTGATACTTTGGATGCCAATATCGATCTGGTATTCGACAAGCCATACGATTTCTATGTCGAGGCAAATGCCCGCGGCAAAACGACCGGTAGAGTAGGACCGGAGTTGGTAGTGGGTCTTACCAAGCGCAATGCTTTTCATGGAGGCGAGAAACTTACTGTCAACCTGCATGGTTCGCATGAGTGGCAAACCGTCAGTCAGGCTGGTGGAGGTTCAACCCGCATCAATTCCTATGAATACGGATCGGATGTTTCCGTAGAGTTCCCTCGCATCATCACGCCTTGGAATATGTTCAGAACGATGGAGCAGAATGAGCGCAGATACCGTGCCGGGCATATGCCTACCAAATATCGGGGTGTGCCAACTACTACCATCAAGGCTTCGATGAATGTGCTGAACAGAGCCAGCTATTTCCGACGTCATGTGGCAGCGGGCGAGTTAACCTATGCGTGGTCTACCTCTTACCAGCATCAGCATTCTTTCAGTCCGCTGATTCTCTCTTATGAGTTTATGAACAGCCGCACAGCCGCTTTCGATAGCATCCTCGCCCTGCATCCTTATCTTCAGATATCGATGCGCGACCAGTTTGTGCCTAAGATGAGTTATACCTATACTTATCGCAGTCCGCGCCGTTACCGCCATCCTATCACCTGGTCAACCACCATCAGCGAGGCAGCCAATATCCTTTCGCTTGGTTACATGGCGGCCGGAAAGGGATGGAACGAGAAAGACAAGAAGATGTTCAAGAATCCGTTTGCTCAGTTTCTGAAACTGGAGACAGATTTTGTGAAATATTGGCGTATCACCCAGGATGGTACGCTGGTGGGACATGTCAATGCCGGCATTATCTGGAGTTATGGCAATGCCGAGAATGCTCCTTATTATGAGCAGTTCTATATCGGTGGTGCCAACAGTGTGCGTGCCTTTAATGTGCGGAGTATCGGACCGGGCAGATACCAGCCTACCAACAGCAAGTATTCGTATATCGACCAGACGGGCGACATCAAGTATCTGATGAATCTGGAATACCGTCAGAAGGTATGGGGCGATCTCTATGGAGCCCTTTTCCTGGATGCAGGTAATGTGTGGACCTTACGCAACCATGAGTACAGTCCGCTCGGCAAGTTTGATGTAGACAAGTTTTTCCGGCAGCTGGCGGTAGGCACCGGTGTCGGTGTGCGTTATGACATGGGTATGTTTGTGATACGTGTCGACTGGGGTATCGGTCTGCATGTTCCTTACGATACCGGCAAGAATGGCTTCTATAACATCCGTCGGTTCAAGGATGCCCAGAGTCTGCATTTCGCTGTGGGTTATCCTTTCTAGGTTTAGCCTGGGAGATGTGTCCGGAAATAAGTCTGATATGTGTTACGGATAGTGCATAAAAGGACAAAAATTGATATTAACCAAAAAAAAGTAGGAAAACGTGCGGTTAACTGCATTTTTTTTGTTACTTTTGCATCGTTATTTTATAAATAACTATCAACTATTAATAAATAAAATTATAAACAAAATGAAACCTACGTTATTGCTTTTGGCTGCCGGTATGGGTAGCCGTTATGGTGGTTTGAAACAGCTTGATGGTCTGGGTCCTAATGGTGAGACTATCATGGACTACAGCATCTATGATGCTATTCAGGCTGGTTTCGGAAAGATCGTATTCGTTATCCGCAAGGACTTCGAAGATCAGTTCCGTGAGAAGATTCTTTCAAAGTATGAGGGTCATATTCCTGCAGAACTTTGTTTCCAGGCATTGGATGATCTCCCAGAGGGATTCTCAGTTCCAGAAGGTCGTGAGAAGCCATGGGGTACAAACCATGCTGTCCTGATGGCAAAGGATATCATCAAGGAACCTTTCTGCGTAATCAACTGCGATGACTTCTACAACCGCGATTGCTTCATGGTAATCGGCAAGTTCCTCTCTGAACTTCCAGAGGGCAGCAAGAATCGTTATGCCATGGTAGGTTTCCGTGTAGGTAATACCTTGAGTGAGAATGGTACCGTAGCTCGCGGCATCTGCTCTAAGGATGCTGATGAGAACTTGACAACCTGTGTAGAGCGTACCGAGATCATGCGTATCGACGGTAAGGTATCTTACAAGGACGAGCAGGGCGAGTGGGTTGCTGTTGGCGACAATACTCCTGTTTCCATGAACGTTTGGGGCTTCACACCTGATTACTTCCAGCATAGTGAGGAGTACTTCAAGGAGTTCTTGAGTGATCCTAAGAATATGGAAAACAAGAAGGCTGAGTTCTTCATCCCATTGATGGTCAACAAGCTCATCAATGAGGGTACAGCTACTGTTAAGGTGCTCGATACTACCAGCAAGTGGTTTGGTGTAACTTATGCAGCCGACCGCCAGAGTGTTGTTGATAAGATCCAGCATCTTATCGATGAGGGTGTTTATCCTAACAAGCTCTTCTAATTTAATGTGATGGATATAAACATTAATATATTGACAGATCAGGAAGCCGCTATTCTCCGAGAGACGATAGCGGCTTCTCATCGTATTGTCGTCTGTGCCCATAAGTCGCCAGACGGTGATGCCATCGGCTCTTCTTTGGGATGGGCTGGTTATCTTCGCTCTTTGGGCAAGAAAGTTGACATTTGTGTGCCGGATATGATACCGGATTCTATTTCCTGGTTGCCTGGAGCTGCCGGTATCCTGCGATATGACAGACAGCCTGAACTGGTGCAGCGAGCTTTCGATGAAGCCGACCTGGTATGCTGTGTTGACTTTAGCAGTGAGGGACGTCTTGATGAGATGGACCATGTATTGTTGGGTTGCAAGACTCAGCGTGTCATCATCGACCACCATCTGGCTCCTAATCTTGAGGCTAAGCTGCTGGTTTCGCAGCCACATGCCAGCAGTGCCAGCGACCTGGTATTCCGTGTAGTCTGGCAGTTGGGAGGTTTCCCACAGATGGATCAGACCTGGGCTACCTGCATCTATTGCGGCATGATGACCGATACGGGCGGTTTCACCTATAATTCTACCCAGCCTTATATCTATTACATCATCTGCTTGCTGCTTACCAAGAACATCGACAAGGATAAGATTTACCGCAATGTCTTCAATAATGCCCGCATTCCGGCAGTCCGGTTCCGTGGCTATCTGATGAATGAAAAGTTGCAGGTAGTAGAGGGTCTTCATGCCAGTTTCTATACAGTGACCCGTAAAGAATTGAAGAAGTATGACTTTATCAAGGGCGATCTGGAAGGATTGGTGAACGTACCTCTTACCATCAAGGGACACAAACTCTCCATTTCTCTTCGTGAAGATACGGATATAGACAATCGCATATTGGTAAGTCTCCGTTCGGTAGACGATTTCCCATGCAATAAGATGGCAGCCGAGTTCTTCAATGGTGGCGGTCATCGCAATGCTTCTGGCGGCAAATTGCTTTGCAGCATACAGGAGGCAGAGCAGATAGCACTGAAGGCTATCCTGGCATACGCCGATATGCTGAAGTAGCCGTTTTTTTCCTTAGAAATGACGAAAAAGACAGAAAACAACCCCGTTTTGAGGCAATAGGATGATAATAAGTGATAAATAATAATAAAATCAACCTATTCCTCTCGGTGTTGTCTTATCTTTTTTGTACCTTTGCCCAATAAATCAGATTTTAAAAAGAAGAATGAAGAAATTTTTGTTTGCAATGATTGCTTTCGCGGCTGTTTTATCGTTTGCCGCATGCAATGATAGTGAGACTTATAAGGACATGCGCGACAGAGAGCTCGATTCTATCAGCTCTTTCTTGCGTAAGGAAAATATTAAGGTCATCTCTGAGGATGAGTTCAACAGACGTTGGAAAAATAATGAGAAACTGACGGATACAGCAAAGAACAACAACGAATGGGTACTTTTCAACAGTAACGGTATCTACATGCAGGTGATTGACCAGGGATGTGGCGACTATATCAAGAAAGGTACATCGGTAGATGTATTGGTCCGCTTTGATGAGTATAACCTTTCGTATGCTGCTGAAATGAGCGATAAGTGTCTCACGCTTTCAAACAAAGTTCCTGCTTATTCCTATTATGTAGATAAGATAAGCGTTACCAATACCTCCGGTACATTCACCGGTTCTTTCGTTGATCCTTCAGCCAGTCTGATGGCCAATACATATAATTCATCCAATTATGGCAGTGTAAGTTCTACCGTGCCTAGCGGTTGGCTCATACCATTCACCTGGATTAAGATAGGCAGACCGAAGACTGATGATGAACGCATCGCTCATGTCCGCCTGCTCGTACCTCACTCTTACGGTACCACATCGGCATCGGGCAGTGTGCAGGCATGTGTCTACGACATGACCCTGCAGAAAGGAAGATAAACATAAAAAGAGATATATTTATGACACTGATTAAGTCAATTTCTGGTATCCGCGGTACTATCGGCGGTCCAGCGGGCGATACTTTGAATCCGCTCGATATCGTAAAGTTCACTTCAGCATACGCTACCTTCATTCGCCGTAGCGGTGCTTCAGAGAGTAATACCATCGTTGTAGGCCGTGATGCGCGCATCTCTGGCGAGATGGTAAAGAATGTGGTTTGTGGAACCCTCATGGGTATGGGCTACGATGTGCTGAACATCGGTCTGGCTACTACTCCTACCACCGAACTTGCTGTTACCATGAGTGGTGCCGCCGGCGGTATCATCATCACAGCTTCTCACAACCCACGCCAGTGGAATGCCCTCAAGCTCCTCAACGAGAAGGGTGAGTTCCTCACAGCAGCTAATGGTAACGAGGTGCTGGGTATCGCAGAGAAGGAAGACTTCGACTATGCGGATGTGGATCATCTCGGAAAATATACTGAAGACAATACCTTCAACAAGCGCCATATCGACTCCGTACTTGCTTTGAAACTCGTAGATGTCGAAGCAATCAAGAATGCCCACTTCAAGGTTTGTGTAGATTCCATCAACTCAGTTGGTGGCGTTATACTTCCAGAGTTGCTCGATGCGCTCGGTGTAGCATATACTTTCCTCAATGGTGAGCCTACAGGCGACTTCGCTCATAATCCGGAGCCATTGGAGAAGAACCTCGGTGGTATCATGGATGAGTTGAAGAAGGGTGGCTACGATATGGGTATCGTTGTAGACCCTGATGTTGACCGCCTGGCTTTCATCTGCGAAGATGGCAAGATGTTTGGCGAAGAGTATACCTTGGTAAGTGTGGCAGATTACGTATTGGGCAAGACTCCAGGCAATACCGTCAGCAACCTTTCATCTACCCGTGCCCTCCGTGATGTTACCGAGAAGCATGGTGGCAAGTACACCGCAGCTGCTGTAGGCGAGGTGAATGTAACTACCAAGATGAAGGATGTTCACGCTGTTATCGGTGGTGAAGGCAATGGTGGAGTTATCTATCCAGAGAGCCATTACGGTCGTGATGCCCTCGTTGGTATCGCCCTCTTCCTGAGCAGTCTGGCTCACAAGGGCTGCAAGGTGAGCGAACTCCGTGCCAGCTTCCCTAACTATTTCATTGCCAAGAACCGCATCGACCTCACTCCATCTACCGATGTAGATGCTATCCTCGTGAAGGTTAAGGAGATGTATGGTAAGGAGAAGGATGTCACCGTAACCGATATCGATGGCGTCAAGCTCGATTTCCCTGACAAGTGGGTTCACCTCCGCAAGAGTAATACCGAGCCTATCATCCGCGTATATAGCGAGGCCTCTACCATGGAGCAGGCTGATGAACTGGGCAAGAAACTCATGCAGGTGGTTTACGATATGCAGTAAGATACTGAATATGAGATCATATAAAAAGAGATGAAGCAACGTAGATTTAGCTTCATCTCTTTTTTTTGTGCGCCGATTTCCATCTGCAAAACTTCAGTAATTTGAAGAAAGATAGAGAAAGATTTGGCTTTCTCAGATAAAAATCGTATTTTTGTTGCGAAATTGCAGACAATGAGGCCTCTGAGCCTTTGTTGCAGTAATGAAAAACTTGAACCGTTCCTGATAGGGAGCATAAATGAAATTACAGAATAATGGAATCTATTATAAAGCATTATCAGGTAGCCCATGTCGGGTTCAGCCTTTCTTATCCTGATTCCTCTCAGGAGATGATGGCTGTTTTACTGGAGGCTTATCAGGCGTTTGAATGCGATGAACAGGTCGCATCTGCTGCCCTGACCTCCTTCTCTCTTACCTTGAACGAAAGCGGGGAAGAACTGAGGAAACCTGCCGGTTTCAAGGAGGAATGCAGACAGGATGAGGAGGGACAGCTCATTATCAGCGGTAGTTTGGGAGAGAAGCAGAAGGCGTTCCTGATGGCAATGACTGATATGAAATCGATACTGGTTACAGGTCATGATTATCAGCATTCCAGTCTTCTGGTTCCTGCTGGCACCTTCAGCCAGAAGTCGGCTTTCGGATCCCTCAAGGCAACCGTTGACACCTCGCTGATGCTGCTCTATGCCATGCGTTCGGCTGCCGGAGATACACTCCTGTTTCATTCTTCTACCGTAGTAAAGGAGGGAAAGGCTTATCTCTTCCTCGGCAAGAGCGGAACGGGCAAGAGTACGCATTCCGGACTGTGGCTCAAACATATCGGGGGCACCCGACTGCTCAATGATGATAACCCGGTGGTATATATATCGCACGAAGGAACGCCCATGGTGAGTGGCTCGCCTTGGAGCGGAAAGACACCTTGCTATAAGAACGAGAAATATCCGATAGGGGCAATTGTCCAATTGCGCCAGGCACCAGAGAATAAAATCAGAAAACAGACCGTCATAGAATCTTATGTGTCTATCAAGACTTCTGTCTCCGGCAAGGCATGGGAGAAGAAAATTGCAGATGGCCAGCATCAAACGATAGAGAAGCTGATCGGGGCTACCCGGCTTTATCAGCTCGACTGTCTGCCTGATGCCGGTGCAGCCCTCCTTTGCAGTCAGACCATCAGTCTGTAAAACCAACCGTCGGGTAAAAACCAATCGTACAATAGAAAGATGAATATATCCGATTCAAAATATAAGGCAATAGCCGCGCTCGAGCAATTCATCCATGAAGGTCGTCCTGTCAAGTTTCCGGTCAAAGGAACCAGCATGCTTCCCTTTATCGTAGGTGATAGAGATTGCGTAGAATTCTATCCGGTAGAAGGCGAGTTGAAGGTGGGCGATATTGTGATGGCGAGGGTAGAAGAAGGCTATCCGGTGGTGCATCGCATCATCGGGATAGAGCCTGTTGCAGGAGCAGCTTCCCCCGCATCTTTTTCTGCAGATGATTGCCGTATCGTGCTGACGGGCGATGGAAATCTCGGTTTTAAGGAGCATTGCCTGCGTAAGGATGTCATTGCGAAGGCGCATGCTGTCATCTGTCCCGACGGCAGCCGCAAGAGTCTCATCTCGCAGAAAGCGCTCAGAAACTGGCACAGATGGCAGAGGTTGAGGCCTGTGCGTAGGGGCTTGCTTAAAATAATCAAGCTCTATATCCGTTTATCATATAAAAACTAAAAAACAAGATACAATGAAGATCAAGAAAGATTTCAAGCTCCGCGAAATTTGCGGTGAGTATGTGGTAACAGCCGAAGGTATGCAGGCTGTAGACTTTACCAAGTTGATCAGTCTCAATGAAACTGCCGCCTTTCTCTGGAAGACGGCTGAGAAACAGGGCGAATTTACGGTAGCTTCGTTGGCTCAGGCTCTGTGCGATGAGTATGATGTAGTCATGGCTCAGGCAGAAAAAGACTGCGAGGCGATTATTGCCCAGTGGCAGAAAGAGGAACTGGTATGAGGAAGTATGCACTATGGTTTTTTCGCCAGATGTCTGCAGTCCGTGGACGTTTGCTGTTGCGCATCATCGCCGGTCTCCTGCAGGTAGCATTAGGTTTGTGGCTCGTCTGGCTGTGTCGCCGGTTCATCGATGTGGTGATCTGGCGTGGCAATGTGCTGCGCGAAACCATCGTGCTTTTTTCAGTCATCGCCCTGCTGATAGCCCTTCGCCAGCTGGTATTCTATCTTTCCGGCATCACCGAGGTTATCCTCCAGAATGATATGCGTAGCCGCCTCTTCCGGTTTGTGCTGGGCAGGAAACTCTATGCCGTTAAGCATCAGGCTGAGGCTGGTTCCGGAAAGCCTGCTTCCGATATGCTTTCCGGCGACATCAGCCAGCGTTTGGAGCGCGATCTCTCATCAGCCTCTTCGGTAGTTACGGATATCCTGCCCACAATCGTAGTCACCCTGGTGCAGCTCTTCGGTGCCTTTTTCCTGATGCGTTCTATCGATTCCATTCTGGCATGGAGTCTTCTGGTACTGACACCGGTGGTTGCAGTCTGTGCCAAGTATCTCGGCAGCCGACTCAAGAAGATGACGCTGGCGATACGTGAGGAGGAGAGCAGTATACAGATGATGATTCAGGAGACGGTAGAACATGAACTCACCATCAAGACCTTGCAGGCAGAGAGCACGGTTTCCGGTAGGGTAGGCAGCATGCAGCAGCGTTTGCATCATCTGGTCCGCCGTAGAATCCGTTTTACGTTGATATCCCGCCTGCTTCTGGCTTTCACCTTCAGTTACGGCTATTTCGGAGCCTTTGTCTATGGTGCCATCCAACTCAAGAATGGGTTGATAACCTTTGGTGTGATGACAGCCTTCCTGCAGTTGGTGGGTCAGATACAGAGTCCTATCATGTCGCTCTTGGGCATGATTCCCCAGCTGATTCATGCATCAGCGAGTGTAGACCGGTTGGTAGAGATAGAAAATACCGAGCAGGAGGAATCTCTGGTGCAGGCAGATACTTCTATACCTTTGCAGCGTGCTTGCGGCATCCGTCTTCAGGATGTGAGTTATTCATATCCCGATGAGCGAAAGAAAGTTGTTGTCAGTCATTTCTCTTATGATTTCCGTCCCGCCACATCTGTGGCGATAGTAGGAGAAACCGGTTGTGGCAAGACCACCATCCTGCGTCTCTTGTCGAGTATCATCCAGCCCGATAGCGGAAGGATAGTATTGTATGATGCTCTGGGCAAAGAGACAGAAGGAACCGGCATGCGTTCGCATATCGTGTATATAGAGCAGGGTAATACGCTGATGAGCGGAACCATTCGCGATAATCTTCTTCTTGCCAATCCCGTGGCTACCGATGAGCAGCTTACCGAAGCCCTTCATGAAGCCTGTGCCGATTTCGTTTTCAGTTTGCCGGCAGGTATGGATACGAAGATAGGAGAGCATGCCACCCGTTTGAGTGGCGGTCAGGCACAGCGCATTGCCATAGCCCGCAGTCTTTTGCGCGAAGGTAACATTCTGCTGTTGGATGAAATCAGCTCATCGCTGGATGCCGAAACCGAGAAGCTTCTTTTCGACCGTCTCTTTACTTCGTATGCCGATAAGACTATTATCTGTGTTACGCATAGGAAGGAGGTGGCAGGCAGATGCCAGGAGCAGATACGGCTGTGATGAAATGACCTAACCTCTTTATGCTCTGGGGATAGGTTATCCCCAGCCCCCAGGCAGTATCTGGTAATGTGTAGTGAGAATATCGTGAGGGATAACCCCAAATCGTGATGGATGATAGATGATTACATAAAACTTATTCACGAATACGGCTGCATCGGGTTACAAATATGGCTGCGTGGGGTTACAAATATGGCTGCGTAGGGTTACGAATATGACTGCGTAGGGTTACAAATATGACTGCGTAGGCTAACGGAGACGTTTCTGTAAGCTTATCGAGACGTCTGGATGAGCCAACAGAGACGTCTGAACTCGCGGACTGAACTACTTGAGTTTCTTGACTGAACCACTTGAGTTTCTTGACTGAACCACTTGAGTTAGCTGACTTAACCACTTGGGTATTCTTCTTCATGTGCTTGAATGTAACCATAAAACTTTTCAACCATACAGGTCGAAATTGTTTCAGCGGGCGAGAGCCCCCTCAAACTTTTACTTTTATTTATGAATCGTCAGCCCGACGCAGTGAAGCGGAGTGCTGTTTTTATAGCATTATTCTGGCAATATCAAGGCTTCGCTGGTTCATACCTTTTTCCATACCTTCCGCAAGACCTTCTTGCTTACCTTTCGCCATACCTAATTCCATTCCCTCCTTCATACCCTTTTCCATACCTTCAGCTATACCTTCACGCTTAGCAGTGTCTACGGAATTCTTGATGTCGCGATATGCCATCTTGCTGGTCTCGTACTCCCTCATTTCCTGAGGAGTAAACTTGGCTATCTCGGCTTCCTCGAAGAGGCGGTCGAAGCCGAAATCGGTCAGCAAGCTGATGTATCTTTCTTCTACCTGTTTCATACGCTTTATGTTTTTATTTGTACTGCAAAGATAATGCTAACGAGCGCAGAATATCAAGCTTGCTTGAATATTTTGCCGAGTGCAGTTTATCATCTGCTAAGATACGCTGAATATTTGTAACTTCCAAATTTTTAGGCTGTTTTTTGCTTTGAAGATTATACAGTACTACATGCGAACGGTCGGTTTAAAAGAAAAAATAACGAATATCTGTTAATAAAAGTTTAAGCGTGTCCTGTCTTGGAAAAATTATAGTATATTTGTAGCCGAAAAGACGGGTCGGCGTGACTCGTAGTGATCCATGAAATGACAGAATAAAACAGAAACTCAAAATTAGTAATTATTTAACGAGAAAAACAAGATGAAAAGAACCATTTTAACAGCAGTGTCGCTGCTAATCTTATTCGTATTGCCACCTCATCTTTCTGCCGGGCCACAATCCTGGCAACAGGCGCAGAAAATAGCGGAAAGAATTGGCTGCTGGGCAAAGAATTCGGTGGCGCCTATGACGCCGGGCAACGTATTCCTGAAAATGGGGGATAAGGAAACGGTGGTGCCGCTAAAACTGACCAACTGGGGTGATACCGAGGTGACCAGCATCAGCTATACCTTTTATTATACAGATAAGCAGGTGAGCGAGGGACCTTTCGTGTTGAACTTCGACCAGCCGCTCAAGGATGGAGAAACGCGAGAGGTAAAAATTCCTATCAAACCGGGCCAGAAACTGGGAAAGGAAGAGTTGCTCTTCAATATCACACAGGTGAACGGACAGTATAACGAGGCTTCGGCGGGATATGCCTATCTTACCTGCTGCACGGTCAACAAGATGCTGCACAAGCGGGTACTGGTAGAAGATTATGCGGGAATGTGGTGCTGGCACTGTCCTATCGGACTGGTGGCTACCGATGCCATAGCGCGTATGTATCCCGACGATGTAGTGGCTGTTTCTGTTCATAAAACTGATGATATCAGCAAGGTAGTATCCCGTTGGGTATATGAAGGCTTGATAGACCGCTATGCCGTAACGGTTCCTGCCGTATGGGTGGCACGTGATAACAAGGCTGCCGGTTTTGACATTACCGATGCTGCCAACTATGTAGAGGGGTGGTCGCAGGTAAAGGGCATGGTGTATAACCATGTAGCGATAGAATCGCAGGGTATGGACAACGGACTGGAGGACTCGAAGATGACCGACTTCCGGGCAGACGAGTTGAAGACGCAGTCCACCACTTTTGAGGGTGTAAACAAATACAGCGTGATCCGCGACCGCAGCAAGATAGAGATAGCAGCGGTGCTCTTCAATACCAAGACCGGGAAGATAGAAAATGCTGCCCGCTGCAGTGTGCGCAATCATGGCACTACAGGCATCCGTCCTAACCTTGTTCAGGAGCAGAAAAAACAGGAGGGCATCTACGACATGCAGGGACGCAAGGTGAACGGCAAGCCGACGCCGGGCATCTATATCGTGAACGGCAAGAAAACGGTAATCAGATAATTCTTTTTGACCTGAGATATGATGGATAAGAAATTTTACGCCATAGCCGTATCGGCGATATGTGCTATGAATGTCTATGCCGGACCGGTAGACGTGAACAAGGCGCAGACAATGGCAAAAAAGTTTATCGGAAATCCTGTGAGTGTGGGTCCGTCGGTGGTGAAAAGCCGCGGACCCCGTACTTCAGAACCGTCGCTCCACCTCTTCAACAACCAGGATGGTGAAGGCTTCGTCATCGTGGCGGGTGATGACCGGGTAGGCGGGGTACTGGGATATAGCGACAGGGGAAGACTGGATGCTGAAAACATGTCGGCTCCGATGAAAAAACTCCTGGAGCGATATGCACGGGTGGTGGAGCTGGTGAAGGTAGACAGCATCAGCGTGACGCCGGTTTATGCCAAACCGCCGAAGGCATCGGTAAAACCGCTCGTCAGTGCGGAGTGGAGCCAGGATTATCCTTATAACTACTATACCCCACGCAGCAGCTCCAGCGGCAAGCCTACCTATACGGGCTGTACCATCACGGCGATGGCACAGGTACTCTATGCCCACCGCTGGCCTAAGATGAGACCCGAGGGGGTAAACCGGGGTAAGGGTGCCATGGCATACGATTATTATGACTGGGACAACATGCTCGATTCCTACAGCGGAGGAGGGTACAGCGAGGCTCAGGCACAGGCAGTGGGCGTGCTGATGCGCGACTTGGGAAAACTGGCTCTGGCTACCTACGGTGTGCACGGAACCCTCTGTGATGAGGCAAAGTTATGGAATACCCTCGAGAACTATTACAACTGCAATGTGCGCCAGCTGGAGAAGGACAGGCTGCCGGGCGGCGAGTTTCTGCAGGCTATCTACCAGGAACTGTCTCTCGGCTGTCCGGTCTTCATGACGGGCGGCGACCATGCCTTTTTATATGATGGCTACGATGAGAACGGACTGGTGCATGTAAACTGGGGATGGGCTGGTCTGGACAATGGCTATTTCGACATCAATACGGCAGCGACGGCGGGCGGAGGTTACGGCAGCGACGGCTGTTACTACGAAAATCAGATAGCGCTCTTCGTGCATCCGAACGACGGAATGATAGAACCGCTGCAGCCTAAACCGGTGGTGCTGTCGGTGAACAATGACCAGGGACTGCAGTTTCAGGCGAGTGAAGGAATGACGGTGAAGTCGGTTATTCCGGCGCAGATTAAAGGTGTGGGAGCCCGCAATGTGGCTCAGGATGCCGGAGGCGCCTATACCGGACAGATAGGCATCGGACTCTTTACGCAGGACGGAAAGTGTATGCATGTCTTCGGGCAGTCGGGTGTCTTGACTTGGGCTACCTATTATACCAGCTACAATTTCGAATATGACTGGTGGAAGATGGACCTGAATGAGATAGACGGTCTGGCAGACGGCACCTACACTCTGCGACCTTTGGGCCGCCGGCTCCTGGATGCTGACAAGGGTGTTTGGGAAAACTGGAGGCAGATGGTGAATGGCAATTCCGTGCCGATGATTGTAAACCGTGGCGAGGTTACGCTGGTACAGGCAGACAACAAGCCTCACCTGTTGCTTGCGGGAAAACCAGAGGTGCTGGAGCCAGCCTATCAGTACAGCAGCCAGTTGGCAGGCATTCTGCTGAATGTATCTAACCTGAGCCGCTATCAGGCTCGCGGCGAGTTACAGGTGGAACTGGAGGGCACGGGAAATCTGGCGGGTGAAACCTATCAGGTACCGAATGCCTATCTCATCCACATGGTGGCGCAGCGCATGGATACTACCCAGTGGCTCGTGAGGTTCATGACATCCTATTCGGGTCCTACCGGCTCTCATGAGCTCAAGGCAGGCAAGTATCGCATGAAGCTCCGCTTTAACCACAATATCGAGACGAAGAATCCTGGCGTCTACGAGATTGCGGTGCCGGAAGATTTCCTGCTCGAGGTATATCCTAACAACTACGAAGGCAGGGTGACCGTTACATCGGTGAAACTCCTGGATGAAGCGGGCAGTTATGTGCCTTCCCATTACTTCGACCTGGATCAGAAGCCGCAGCTGGTGCTGGGTATGTCGGGCTATATGAAGTATCTTACGCAGGGCAGTCTGCAGACCCGCATGCGCTACCGTCTGGTCAATGTGGCTACGGGCGAGACTGCGTATACGAGCAGCATCAGCAGAGTAAGCATTCCGCGCAACAATGATACGGATCTTACGGGTTCTACCCGCCATACCGTGAATCTTTCTGAGTTGGCAGAGGGCACCTACGAGATACATGTAGATATAGAGCGTGACGGCATGTGGCTGGACCGCTGGAATGCCAATACGTTGCGCCGCCGCATAACGCTCTACCGCAAGGCGCCTACTACAGGCATCACGAAGCCGGCTCTATCGCAGGGCACGGGCAGTGCAGCCGCCTCTTCATCTTCTGATGCAGTATACGGGTTGGATGGCCGCAAACTTACCAGAGTTACCCAGCCGGGCATCTATATCCGGAATGGAAAGAAGGTGGTAATGCGCAAATAATAATTGACAGAATAAACAGGTAATTGATTCAATAATTTTGAAAATAAGACAACGCTACGGTTATTTCTGTCTTGGCTTGATTTCGTATGCCGGATTGTTGCGGATATCCCAACGGTCTAACTTTGCACCATTGGTGAGTATCAGTTTCTCCTTCTGGTAGGCTATGATGGTCTGCGAAGGAAGGAGGACGCGGTCATCGGCGGTGAAACAGCGCAACGGATTGGCAAAGTTTCTTGCCTGGAAATCGGCGAGACTGTATTCTGCCAACTGTATCTTGCCGTCCTTCAACATTGATACGAAGAACTTATCCTTGTCACCGGTCTTTGAAATGGAACGTAGCTTGAACTCCTGAGAACGGGAAACCTTGAGTGGGGCATAATCCTTTTGCTGGATGATGTCTTCTACTTTCCATGAATAGATGGTTCCCGTGCGAGGGATGAAGGCATAGAGCGAATCGCCAATCACCTCCATATCGTAGGATTCTCCCAGCGGCTCATTACTGCTGCCAATGAAATCGCCACCCGTACTGAGCTTGGCAAATACCTTATTGTTGTTGGCTGCCTCCAGGTTCAGCGCCTCGCGGTCGAAGACTCGGATGTTGGTATACTTTGAGTCGCGCACGAAAACAAGACGAGGGGTTGCGCAAACACAGCCCACCTTCGAAATCATGCTGGCTGGCCAGGAACCTGTGCCCAGACGGCTGAGATATTTGCCCGTTTTCCTGTCGAAGATCTGTACCTCCTGATTTTCGCCGGCAGCCACAAAGAGATGGTCGCCTTCAGCATAAACATCGCGTGCCAGCGTGCGGTCTCCGTTGCTCATGCTGCGCTTGAATTCCAACGTTTCGGCATCGAAGACATCAACACACTTGCCTGCAAAATTCGCCACATACAACTCTTCGCCATCGTTAAAGAGGTTGGCTGCATCCAGCGGTCTGCCACCTAAATCTTCGGCTGTGCGGGAAAGATGTCCGTCCAGATAGAAATGATCTGCCACCTTGATGGTATCTACCGGTTGCGGTACCACTCTGTCTTCCGTTATCTCACGTATTTCTGTCTTATCGCAGGAAGCTAAAGCCAGCATCATTCCTGCTCCTATCATGATCATATTTTTTCTCATATAGTTTCCTCCTTTATTTTGCATGATCTTTAATTGGGTTCTCTGTGAAATATTTCACCAGTCTGCTCTTTTTGTAAAAATCCTCTATGGTCTTCTGCAGTTTGGCATCATCCTTGAAGATATCATTGATACCACAGTCGCGATACTTGGCATTCTCCTCTTTGTGGAAGCCCAGCAGATTGCGGTCGGTATAAGGGAGATCGCCCTTATGGCTCAGCCACATGTGCAGCTGCCAGATAAATTCCGGCCATCCTACGTTGACGCCTTCCGGTGTTTTGGCTGGATACGTCATATTGCTGTCGTGACTATAGTCCATGCAGTGCATGTGCTCGTGGGAAATAGCTTCCCATCCGCTGAACGAACCATAATGGCCATAGAAGTTCCAGTCGGTAACGGTCCAGATGTAGCCGCCGCCCAATCCACCGTATGCCGGACTAGACTGTCCGAGCACGAAGTTTTTCTGTGCCTTGAATCTTTTCATTTCGCTCTGGTATTTCTCGGCAGTGAACGTTACTTTATTGTTGTCGTAGAGATCGCCGCCCATCACCTTCTTGAAGTTTGCCATCACATACTTATATTCCGGAGTGGTCATCATATAGGTATAGTTGGTGACAATCACCACCCATTCGCGGGCGTAGATAGGTTTCATTTCACGGAACTTGTGCGATTCTCCAACCTCTGGAGTCCACCCGTAGTTGGAGAAACTGCAGGTCCATCTGGCGTCAATCTTCTGGAGCATCTTGAAGTGCTCATCATCGCTCACGAGTCGTGTCTTCATCCTGTTAAGGTCGAGATACGGGCAGGTGAAACTCACGAAGTTTCCGTTTTTCTTTTTCCAGATATTCCGTCTGCCAACGAATGATGGCTTGAAGGAGAAGCGGGAGAAGGCGGGAATGGATTTAATGAACGCCACCGGAATGTATTCATCCACTTCCGGGATATACATCTCGAGTGTTACGTTGGAGACTGGTTTTGCCGACCAACTGGTGATGACGAGCGATTCATCCTCAGTAGATTTCTTAACATTGATGAGGTTGTCAGTCTGGAAGGTGTAATCCGGTTTGTCTACGATTTCAGTTGATGGGTCAGATAGATTCAGGATGTGTTTAGCCCGTTCTGCCGGCAACTTTTCGAAAACCACCGTATCCTTTTTGAAATCTTCCTGGAACGGTTTTTCAATGTCGTTGTACACGATCTGGTCTTCATAATCGGTGGAGCAGGATGCCATCAGGGTCATCGCTGCCACGAGTGTGGTTCCAGCAGCCAGTGCCGGAATCTTTCGATGTTTTTTCTGCTTCATCATTTTGAGTTTTTACTGTTAAAATACTTACTATGAAAAATAGGATGCAAAGATAAGAATAAATATTGGTTTGTCCAAATAATCATGCTGTTATATTTTTGAAAAATTTCTTTTTTTTCAAAGAAAAGTTGTATATTTGCAGAAAACTTTCTGGATGATGGCAAAGTGTAGCTAATCTGATATTTCCAGAAGGTGGCGTAATTAACTCAATATCAAATATTAAGACCTGAAGAAATGAAAAAGAAAGAAGAAAGGAAAAAATGGAAGGGACTGAAAAACGGGTTCCTGTTGGTGGGATTCATAGCCCTGCTGATAGCCAGTTCGCAAACTGTTCGTGCCGAGGAAATCAATTGGCTGAAGGCGGCGGAGATTGCTAAGAGATATGTCACTCTGCCGCAAGATACCGGTATGAAAGCAAAGGAGAAGGGCAGGAAAAATAAGACCGGTTCACCTTATTATATATATAATGATGCGCGGGGAAAGGGATTCGTTATCGTATCAGGTGATGACCAGATGGGTGAAGTGCTGGGATACAGCAAAGAAGGTAGTCTCGATACGCTCAATGCCAATCCCTGCGTAAAACTGCTGCTTTCGGGATACCGACAGACTTTCGAGGTGCTGAAAGAAGGAAAGGTGAAGGTGCAAAGCCATACACGCACCGGACTTTACTCTAAAACCGTAGCGCCGATGCTGAAAAGCAAATGGGGACAGTCGTATCCGTTTAATGCTAAAACGGGATATGATTACAGCGGCTGTGTGGCTACGGCTGTGGCTCAGATGATGTATTATCATCAGTGGCCGGCTCAGGGACAGGGAAAAAACGAATATGTGGTAACCTACTACCAGGCCAAGAAGAGTGCGGATTTCAGTCAGTCGCACTACGACTGGGCCAACATGTTGCCCGACTACCGCTATCCGGTTCAGGCTACTCCTGCAGAGATAGATGCCGTAGCCTTACTGATGAACGATGTGGGTGTGGCTTCTTTCATGCAATATACGCCCAGCGCAAGTGGAACCCAGGGAGTCTTCGCCTATCAGGCGCTGCAGAAGCATTTCGATTATTCGGCAGCCTACGTTACGAAAGCTGTAGAAGGACCGGGGAGGTTTGCAGAAATCCTGAGACAGGAACTGCTTAACGGATGTCCTGTTTATCTGGAAGGCAGACCAGCCGGTTCGGCTTCCGGTCATGCCTGGGTAACTGATGGTTTCGATGAAAACGGCCTCTTCCACATGAACTTCGGTTGGGAGGGACAGGGCGATGCCTATTATTCGCTTACCAATCTCAATGTTTCGCAGACCGGAAGTGAGTTCCAGGGCAAACCGCTTGCCTTTAACCGTGCCATTACCGCCATCTTAGCTCATCCCAACAACGGGAAATATCCCGAAATAGAGCGCGGACTGCTGGAAACTTCGCCGCAGCTGATGTTCAACGAGGGTGGTTCTCTCAGCCTGAAAGAGGCGTCGGGAAAGTTATTCGACCCTTCACAGCCGGTAACTGTCGAGATGAATTCCTTCGTCAACAGAGGCAAGCCTTTCAGGGGTGACATCGGTGTTGCCGTTTATGATGAAGCGGGGAATCTCAAGCAGGTGGTTTATTCTGATGATCATCAGCAGGGAGGCTTTACGGAAAGACTTTATGGCGGAGAGCAGAAGGGATGGATGGAAACTGATTATCTTATCAATCAGGCTCAGAAAATCAGTCTCAGTCTTGCCGGTCTTGAAAACGGCTATTATCGTATCATCGCTATATGTGCAGCACGGAAGGATGATGGTTCATGGGATGATTTCCTGCCGATGAAGAAGGCACCTGTTATCGGGGTGGAACTGAAAGACGGTGCCGGCCGCATCTCTGAAATCTGTTCGGAAGATGCCCGCTTCCAACTGATGGGGCAGCCAAGACTTGACGGCAAAGCTGAACAGGGCAGCAAGGTACGTGCCTTCTTCACTATCAAGAACCTCAATGGTGTGCCGCGCGACTGTTACCTGAGAGTGAAACTGCTGGATGAGAACCAGGAGGTTGTGCTGAGTACACGTGTGGACCAGCTGACCGAAATAGATGGTTTCAGCGAGGCCGAAATCCCGATTCTCCTTTCGGTTCCTGCCCAGCTTGCTCCGGGATATTATCAGGTGAAACTGGAGATTACTTCGGATGAAGCCGAAACCCAGGATTGTCCGGTCAACGGTATCCACGATCAGGATGCAGCCTATATAGAGGTGGTAAAGGGAGAGGAGAAACCGCTGATGGCAAAAGCTGAAGTCTTTCTGGCTGATGATTCAAACGAGAAGATAGAAACCGGAAGCGTCGATGTATCGAAGGTATCTCTCTTCAAGATGGGTGTTTCGCTGCGTACGACAGAAGACCGCAGTTACGAGGGGCATGTTTCCCTCATCTCTGAAGATGTAGATACAAAGGAAGAAATAGAGGTAAATGGACTCAGCGATGAGGTAACCGTCTCATCAGCTTCCGACGTGCCGCTTTACAGTTACTGGCTGCGCAAGAATAATCTGCCTTGGACCGACGGTCATACCTATCTGTTCAGGGTGATGGGCGAGATAGGAGGAAAGAAAGTGGAACTGAAGAATCCGCAGGAACCTTCTTATTTTCTCAAGCGAAAGGGCGATATCCTTATTCTCTATCAGGATATAGCTACAGGAATAGAAAATGCTACCATCTCTGATACTGAAACCGAGATCTGTCGCGAGGGACATCAACTCCTGGTTTCGGGCAAGGACGTGAGAATGATTAAGCTGTATCATGCGGGAGGAAACCTGCTCAGACAGGCATCTGCTACGGATGGAAAAACAGTCAGTCTCTCTTTACAGGGTATCAGACAAGGCGTTTATCTGTTGCGGGTAGAAACCGGTATGCAAAGCAAGACATATAAACTGCTGCTTTAAACGGATGTTCCTGTTTCGGAAACAGAACAGGTTATCCGATGTAAGTATAAAAAGAAAGCTCAGGGCTATCTGCCCTGAGCTTTTTTCATTATCATGATTTCAGTATCATTTACTTCTGGCATTCCTTGCAAGGAGTCCAAGGCTTCAACTGCTTGAAGAAGTCGTTGCCCTTATCATCTACGAGGATGAATGCAGGGAAGTCCTCTACGGTAATCTTCCAGATAGCCTCCATACCGAGCTCTGGGTACTCTACGCACTCGATGCTCTTGATAGAACTCTTAGAGAGAACGGCTGCTACACCACCGATAGTACCGAGGTAGAAACCACCATGCTTCTTGCAGGCCTCTGTAACAACATCGCCACGATTACCCTTGGCAATCATTACAAGGCTAGCGCCATGATCCTGGAACTCATCTACGTATGGGTCCATACGGTTGGCTGTGGTAGGTCCCATAGAGCCACATGGATAACCCTCTGGAGTCTTGGCTGGTCCTGCATAGAGGATTGGGTGGTTCTTGAAGTACTCTGGCATCTCCTCGCCTGCATCCAGACGAGCCTTGAGCTTAGCGTGAGCGATGTCACGAGCCACGATGATGGTACC
>JABLTN010111744.1_pt1 | contig 75852 bp, 50 predicted proteins | sample 7160141 | NCBI WGS metagenome assembly JABLTN01 (sample SAMN14651226, study PRJNA627086) | human gut metagenome | isolation source: feces | host: Homo sapiens | reverse complement strand
CAAACTTTCATCTTTTGTGCTGATCGTCAGGGTTCCCTTGTCGTCAGTCGTATAAGTGCACAGCTTGTCCGTTTCCTTGCATTCTGCTGTCTTATACAGCGTAAACTCCGCTCCGGAAAGCTTCGTCTCTGCGCTCGTACTGTCGACCTTCGTCAGACTGACACTGTCATTTTCAACCTTGCTGGCTGTCTCATACAGCTGATTCGTTCCTACAATGTCTATATTATCCGCTTTATGATAAGTGAATGTATAGCCCTTGGAATTGTCTGTACTCTGAGTTCCATCTTTTTGTCCAATTGAAACAAAGTGAGAATCTGAATTCTCTAGCAGAACTTCTGTGACAGTATATTCGTGTCCCTCTATAAAGGAACCAGAGGTAGTGCCGTTGACCGTTGTAACTGGCGTCATTTCTGTATAACTTCCAGCTTTTACTGACAGGCAAATGCCAGCTTTGGTTTTGTCAGTGTTATCCCTAAATACAAATTTATAATTTTGGTCTCCTGTTGTTTCCTTCCCACTGGAATCAAGAAGTCTCTTCTCAATTTTGGGCACAGAAGGAATGGTCACTCCAACTTTCGGTGGTTCTGCTGTAAGTTCCTTATCACCAACTTTATAACGGTACCCAAATGAGTTCCACGCATACTGCCCAGGCTGAGCTTCCTTTGAGATCACTCCGTCATATTGAATGGTTAATTTCTCGCCAGGTTCGAGTTCTTTGCGCAAAACAACCCGGAATGATTTTGCATTTTCTGCACTCCCATTCCAATCACTTGTACCATTAAAATCCTCGTCATTAAACGACGTTTTATTACTATACCGGATCGCATAGTCATCATTTCGCAGTGGCTTTCCATCAATCGCGACCACAAAGTTCGCATCTGAAGGGAGACCGACTGAAAATTCACTATTTCTGGATTCGTTCTGATTAACAACACCGCAGTCTCCTTTTTCAGGCATGCGGTCTATTACAACAACATTTGTAAAACTATTTCTAGACGAATTCTGAACCAAATTCGTATATACTACTGTGTCTGTCTCAGTTGCATTCCTTTCTACCGATATTGCACGTTTTTTTCCAGATTCATTCTCCCGGATTCCATACCCGATATTGGAAGGATTATCCTTTTCACAGACAGTTTTATACGAAGTAGATCCATATTGTCCCAATGCGTTTACATAATCGCCGGATGAAACACCCTCATAAGTGCTCTCACCATCTTTCTGCTCCAATTGCCCGTGAAGGACATAATTTCCATCGAAAGGCTGATCCGGAATTAATTTTGCATTGTTATAGATATAATTTAGTTTCTGTGTTTTATTCGGATTATCCGATATCAAAGTTACAACTGCTTTCCCACCGGCTGGTATTTGATATTCTTGACCAGTAAAGGAGAATTCATAATGAGTAGGTTTCAGGTTTTGTTCCGCCTGCTCCGCCGCAACAGCATTTGTAACATTCAGGTTTCTGTTCTCTCCAATTTGTTTACCATCACTGCCATATATCTGAATTATTGAAGAATATCCCTGAAAGTCATTTACATATTTAAATGGTACATCCAGATCATCCAACAGCTTATAATCTGTCATTGGCTCCAGACCATCGTTATACAACGTAATGACCCATTTAACAGCTGAATCTGATGAGATACACGTTGTATGATCTGAATTCAAGCTCTTCCATTCAGATCCTGTGATTGTCTTGTCGTAATATTCTACTGCCTTTTTCTCAATGCCAGGAACTATGCCTGTATGCGGGTGAATCGACACAGCGGACTCTACGGTCTGTGTGTTCTCATTCTTAGCAACAACCGTACATCCACCATTATTCTGAACTGCATTATTTGGCGTTTCTTCAGAATTTATGGATACGGAATGAACCTTCGCATCCGCATCAACCGAAGCATATGCAATGTTGGTTAACGTGTCTTTCAGTTGGATACCAGTATCTATTGTCGCCGCTACAGCAAATGTCAGATATTCCCCAGGTCCTAAATCTACCCCTTTACCGTTGGCAATTGAAAAACTCACCTCTTTTGCTCCAACAGCGGCTTGGGAATAAGAAATCTGGACTCCACTTTTCCCGGTATATTTATTATTATCAAGGCCAACATAGTCGTTATATTGGGGCTGAGTAATCAAAGGACTCTTTATTCCTTCATAAATATCATACAATCCAGCAAATGAAAGGCCATATGGCATGGAATCACTGATCGAACTTACGTGGATATTCTCATCACCTGTATTTCCTGTGTTTACCACGACAATATAATAAACAGCAAAATTCGCCTCATCCTTTTTGAACAGATCTTTGCTGTTGATCGCCGTAATATTGTTATCCTTTTTTGCGAGTTTTACCACACCTTTCTGCATGTAGAAATACTTCTTTGTTGCCTGGTTGTGAACTACTGTGGCCTTCTCCTCGCCATACTGGAACGTGTTCTTAGTCTTTCCCTCCGTAAAGAGCTTTCCAAAGGTTTCTCCCTCCGGATATTTCAATTTAACAAGCTGTGTCAAAGTAGTGTTAGCAGGCACGTTAATACTCGGCCAGAAAATGACAGCTTTTCCAGAATAGCTCCCCCACAGTTGCTCAATACTGACTTTACTGTCATCAGTAAAGTGACTAACAAAATCATCATTACCTGTTCCAGAAACAACTATCACATTACCTGGATTCTTCCAATAAGAAGCGGTCTCCATGGTTCCAGGGAGAATATCCTTTGCATCCGTTATTGTAATCGGAGAACTCGATGTATTCGTAATTGACAATTTATAAGTGACTTCCTGACCCGCCGAAATATCAGATTGTCTAATTTCGCCTCCATCCGAATCCACAATTTTCTTGTCAATTTTCAGCGGCTTCACCTTAATTGTTGCACTGGCCTTTTTCCCATTTTCTTCTGCAGTATTCGTGAGTTGAAATTGGCCAGAACTTCCACTTGTTATCTGGTTCAAATCAATCTTCGCCTGATATATAAAAGTGTCCGCTCCACCTTTTTCAAGGCCAGAAACAGTCCAGAATAATTCACAATGGCCATTTGAGTTCTGCACTTCAACATCTCGCCCGTTCAGTTTTCCAGAATATTTATGCCAGATGGAAGTAAGACTACTCAACGATTTAACTTCGTTATTATCGACAATAAGTCCCACTGGAAACATTCCTTCCGGAAGAACATCGTGAACCTGAATCGGCAATGTATATGCTGCATCTTGAGATTCGTTGCTCACGGTAACAGAAAACTCAAAAACATCATTCTCCTGTCCTTCCGCCTCCGTTGTTCCCTCGTCAAGGGCAACATCATTTTTCTTGGTGATACTCTTTGAGATATTGGTGGAACCTATGATTCCAGGGATTTCAACCGATACGCCATCTCCTCCTTTTTTCTTCAGCTTTGCAGTGTTCTTTAAGTTTACATAATCCAGGTTGTTTTCATGGTCTGCCTTGGTTGCATCAAAGATAACCTCATAAGTAAGCGCAACAGATTCATGGGCAGGGATTTCTCCAGGTTTCCAGGTTAACGTAAGCCGACCATTATCATAACGATTAACTGTAACCTGTTTTCCTTCTATAGTGCCATCATACTTACCACTATTCGCTGATCTAAAATCTATTTGTGTATTATCTTTATTAACAAAATTAGTGATAAATAAGCCTTGTGGAAGCTTGTCCGTCACTTCATCTTCATAATCATAAGGTTCTCCTGAGTTGTTCGTTACTTTTAGAGTGTAAGAAGTTTCCTCTCCATCATGTATCCCATCTTTGGCATTTTCATCCACAACCTTTGTAAGATCTACATTCGGCTGGTCAATAGAAGTGACAACTTCATTTGATCTTGATCCATGCCAGCTAAAACTATTCGTAATTGTATTGACACCCTGCAGCTCCTGATAATTCTTAATGGTTGCCGGAATTGCAAGAGACACAGATTCACCTGCATTTAATGTCTTATCATCTTTTAAGCGAAATCTGATTGTATATTCTCCCGTATTTTCATCCTTTTCTACCTTCACAACCAAATCAGAATTATTAGATTTAATTGCAGCAATTTCAGACTCTGTCAGTGTTAAAGATGTCGGAAGCTTGTCTTCTGCCCAGTAATAGGCTGCGTCTGAGCTTTGGTCTTTGTCAGGATCTTTGTCGCTGCCATGAATCGGTAAGCCGTTATTGCCATTTTTCAAGGTAAGAGTGTATCTAATCTCTTCTCCTGGTTTGGCTTGCGTCTTGTCAACACTCTTTTCTGTAGCCGGTTCCGTCGTATTCCCCTGTGGGGTTGTTGTTACCGTGCTTTCTGATTTTTGGGAAGGATTATTATAGAGGTCATACGGCTGAATCTCGACCCTATTCTCTATTTTCTTCTCACCAACTTTGTCATTTTTATATTCATTCTCCGGAAGGATCAAGTATGCTGTATCCAGCGTGCCCTCCAGATTAATGGACTTTGACTCGCGTGTATAATCAAGCGGTTTTGGGCCTGTAGTATTCTCACGATAGTTAGTGTTCGGAACGTCGGCCTTAAATGACAGAGTCGTGTCATTAATCGTCATCTCTTTAATCTGAGTCCCCGGATTTTTAGTTGTATCCAAAGCCCAAATAACATTTCCTGCTTTATCTTTTACCTGCCCGTTGGGGCAATCCACAGTACACCCTTCCGGAAAATTCCACCCCGAAGGCAGAGTAAGTGTATCGTTTATCTCCACATTTTTAGTCCAGACCATTCCCGTGGTTTCATCAGACAAACTCTCCGCCTTGATTTCATAATTCAATTTTGTCGTTGTCTTGTTTTCCTGCGAAATCTGGATTTTATCTGCATCTACTGTTTTCTGGACTGGGTTCCACTTATTTTCAGCACTCCACGTCAGAGTTTTTGGTTTACCTACTATATCATTACCATCTTTCTGTGGTATTTCCGGAGTCAGAGTGATTGCAGTATTATTTTCAGTAACTCCATTTTTTGCTGCAAACTTTAACTCAAATTCAATAGTAATGCCTGCCGGAATAGTCGCTGTGAAATAGCCGCCTTTGCCATCTTGGTTTGCATGATATTCTACCATTACCGGTGTTGCATTATCCTTAGGAATTACCTGAAATTGAGCTCCATTCTCAAGTTTCCCATTAACAGAGTTACATAAAATGCTATCTGGAATCTGCGAAACATTGATTCTAACTTCCGAGTGTGTTCCTTCATTCTGTGGAGTTGAATTTGTTGCGTGGACAGTCACCGACAACGGCTCTCCCACTTTAGCGGAGTTTTCTGTTGCCGAAATCTCTATTGTTGTTCCCTGATTTACCGTTCCATCCTGTGAAGCAGCAACCTTCGCAGCAAATCCATACGTGGAGAAGCTTTCTGTCTCAAACTCTGCGTTTCCGTCCTCCGCAGCTTCTGCAACAACATCCGTCTCACCGCCGTGCATGTGAACCACTTTGGTGTCTGCGATCTGTTTTCCCTCGGGTACATTCCACGGAATGCCGCCATCGAATTTCATGGTGACATGGACAGACTCTTTGGGCTGAATTTCTTCGCCGTCCTTGTCGAGGGAGATGTCATAGAGAACGCCGATCACATTGTCCGGATCCTGACCGAGGGTCTCGCTGATTTTCGCCATGATCTGGGACATGCGGGCAGACTCGATGGGAGAAACTCTGACGATCGTTCCTTCCGGGATCTTCGCATCTTTTTTTGCAGAGACAGTGACCGTGAGATTTCCGCAGGTCCCGGTCAGCTGCTCCGTGTAGTCTTCGTCTTCCTGATAGACATAGGTGATCTTCGTGTTTTCCTTCAGAAGCTCGCCGTCCACATAGTAGGCGTACTTGCCGGCTTCGAGGACTTCCTTGGCGATGGAGGTAATTTTGTCTGTGCCGATTTCGGCGTACTGGTATTCGTAGCCCTGGATGTAGGGTGCCGTCTTCGAGAGGTCGTTGGTTCCGACCGCGAGCGGGAAAGCATAGTCTCCCTGGATGGCAGCGCCGGTGGTGTCAACGGCTTCGCCGGTCACTTCAATGGAAGCGATTTCCGGAGTGACTTCTTCCTTCTGGGCATAGGTAAACGTGATCGTCGCGGTATCGCCTGCGGCAATCTCATGCTCTGCTCCATCCATGGTATATGTATAGGAAGCTTCTGTGCGAATTTCTTCCTTTGTTTCTGTGGTGCTGGTGTTTCTGGTAAAAGCAGTGTCCTGCGGGAGTTCTTCCTCGCCCAGGGTGACCGTCTTCAGCTCATAGCCGTTGAAGCTCTTTGCTTTGTCGGAGATGGTGAAGGAATCGCCGGTCAGGCCGACGGTGCCGCAGAGAATGGTTCCGTCCTCAGCGACGTAAACAGCCTTCAGGGATGCGGCATTTGTAACCTTTTTCTTCTGGTCAGCCTTTGCCGTCTCGTCCTTGGTGTCGGTTTTGGTTTCTTCTTTGGCTTCGTTTTTGGCTTCGCCCTTGGTTTCGTCTTTGGTTTTGTCCTTGGAGGCGCTGTCCTTCTTCGAGGTTTCCTTTGTGTTTTCTTTTGAGGTATCCTTCGTAGTTGCCTTTGTGGTTTCCGGCTTCGTGGTCACCTCAGACTTGTTGTCGGACTTTTCTTCTGTTTTGCCTTCGGACTTGTTGTCCGCCTTAGCGTCGGCCTTGTTGTCTTCCTTGATGTCCAATTTGGCGTCGGTCTTATTTTCTGTCTTATTGTCGGATTTGACTTCGTCCTTGCTGTCTTCCGTGCTCTCTGCCTTCTTTTCTACGCGGACAGAGGCCTTGGGAAGCTCCACCTTCTCTGCGAGCTGGTAGCGGGCGTTTCCGTTCTCGTCCTTGTTCCATTCCTTGTCGAGCTCCGAAGAGAAAATATAGGTGCCCGCCTGATCCGGGTGGTAGGTCTCTTCGCCGTTCCAGGTAACGGTGACGGTTTCCTTCTCTTCATCTACCTTGACTTCGATCTCGTCCGGAAGCTCAAGCTGCGCGTATGCGGGAGCGTCCCCGGCAAAGTAGGTGCCGAGGTCTATGTCTTCTGTAATAACAGAGGTGATTTCCTTTGTCGAAGCTTCTGCGTTGTCGCCGGAGGCTTCGCTGTTTTCCCCTGTGGTCGTGCCGGTGGAGGCGTCCGTGGAGGTGCCATTGGCGAAGGTGCCGGTGGCGCCGTTTATGGTTCCTCTGTTCTCGGTGGTTTCGGTGATGGTTCCGCTCATGGTTCCGGCAGTGCCGTTCGTGGCTCCGTTCATGGTTCCGGCGGCGTCCTGTGATCCTGCGCCGGAAGCATCGGTGGACGTGCTGCCTGCGGAGGCATTCGTATTCTCACCGGAAGAACCTTCCGTGCCGTTCTCTCCATTTGCATCAGAAGACTCCGAAGGTCCCGCAGCTTCCTGCGAATCTTCCGAGCTTACTGCCATCGATTCTGCGTCTGCGAAGGGCGCGCCGTTCGTATCGTCAGAAGACTGTGCGACAGGATCCTCCTGTCCGCCCTGCTCCTGCGAATCATTTTGCTGCCCTTCCAGTTCCTGTGCGCTTTCCGCCCTGGTGACTGCAGGCGACATCGCATTTGTTGCAGTTGACATGACCATAGCGGCCACACCAATCGAAGCGACAAATTTCCGGAATGCACGATTTTTCATAATTTCCCCCTATGTATTCCACACAGATTTATGTGACGTTCTGCTGATCTGGTTTGCTTCTGATAATTTTCCGATAATCGGCAGAAGTGCATACTACGACTAAGCTAACATATAGTAAATATTCTACCACCGGTCATTTATTTTGGTGTGCCTGTTGTACAGTATGCTTTTCAAATCAGCGATTCGCTTAATTTCCCATGTGCAAATTGTGTTCTTTCGTATTTTCGTCAGGAGTGGCGGAGTGGTCGTTTTGCAAATCCACTGGTAAATTTACAGAAAATGAAGGTTCTGATTTGGTGATTTTACAGTATAGGCAGGTGCTGGTTTGGGGGATTTTACAGCACAGGTAGGTGCTGGTTTGACAATTTAAACAGAAAGAGGGCGTCCCTGATCTGCTAACTCAGGGATCGCCCTCTTTCTGATGGATTTGCAATGCTTTATGAAATTTAGAATTCAGGGGACACAGCCCTCCGTTGAAATGCATCCCTGATAAGAATTTCCTGCGAGTCAGGATGCATTTCATCGCTGGAAATCATCCCTGACAGGACTTTCCTGCTAATCAGGATGATTTTTCCCGCTGGAAATCATCCCTGCATGACATTTCCTTCAAATCAGGATGATTTTCCTCGCTGGAAATCATCCCTGCATGACATTTCCTGCTAACCAGGATGCATTTCCCCACTGGAAATCATCCCTGCAAGACATTTCCTGCTAACCAGGATGCATTTCCCCACTGAAAATCATCCCTGACAGGACTTTCTTGCTAATCAGGATGCATTTCTCCACTGGAAATCATCCCTCCCAGGCATTTTCTGCAATTCAGGATGCATCCCGACGCTGAATTGCATCCCGCGAGACCACGAATGCCTGATCAGGATGCTTGCCTATTCCGGCATCTTCGCCTCGCTGGCCCCGGCTGCAGCAAGGACTTCTTCCAGCGGCACCTCAAGGGTCTCCGCTACATCCTCTGCACGCATGCGTCCTTCCTTGACCAGTTGTACCAGAGAGGCCAGGATCTTCGCGCGTTCTTCGATTCGGCCGTCTCTTTTTCCTTCTATATGCCCCTGCTCTTCGCTGGTACGCATCAAATCTTCGATTGCTTTGCACATATCTATCCTGCCCTCCTTCGCTTCTTCATATGAAATATTCGTTCCTGTCATCGTTCCGATCACACGGGCTGCACTGACCTCCAGCAGCATGCGCGGATTGTCTTTTGTGAAAGCCAGCAGTTCATCTGCATTTTTGGAATACTTGATGTAACCCATGACTTCCCGAAAGCTTGTCTGAAACTTCTGCAGCTCGTCTTTACTCAGTGTTGACGGTTCGATCAGATTCAGCCGATAGTTCTGAATGTGCTGTTTCATTCTGGGATCTCTCAGCTCCATCATATCATGCAGGCACAAGGGACCGTCCCATGGATCTGAGCCGAAATAAATCGTCAGGGTAAAAACAGGAATCAGTTTGTCTTCTTTTCGAAAACCGGACAGAAACTCTCCCGATGAGCTCGCAGGAGGATTATTTTCTCTTCGGTGCCTCTTTGCCGTCTGCTCAACCTGATCATAGTAATCGATCGCATCGTACATCTGATTTCTCACCGGCATGGCATAATGCACGTTTGTCTGCAATTCCGTTCCAAGATTCAGACGATACACAGCATGCTGATCTCTGCGGATTACCGTGTTTTTCATCAGATCACGGAAAAGATTCCTCGTCCTCGGTTTACTTTGTTTTCCCCTGGTGCTTCTTCCGGACAGAACCAGCATTTCGGAAGGATCCAGCTCTGTCAGATCTTCGGGATGTATGACCTGCTCTCCGTCGAACAGCTGGTAGTTAAACACATCCGAGAATACTTCATTGTCCTGAAGATATTGCTTTGTCACCGTGTCTGCGATACTCATCGTCAGCCTCCTCTTTCTGGTGCAGAAGCCTTCTGACGATTTTCCTTCTGTCTTCGATGTTTCTCCTCCGAAGTTATTTTGCCTGTCTCGTGCGAAGCTTCTGCATATACAAATGAATGGGTTTTTCTTGCATAAGCTTCATGGGATGTGAATTCAGAACAGAAAACAGACGGGACCGCATACGATTCCCGATGCGGCATTCACAGACTGGATGAAATATGCAATTACCTATGATAGTATCGAAGTTTCTCTCTTGTGTCCATACCGCAATTCTCGCATGGAATTGCGGTGCTGCATGGAAATGTCTCGTTAACGTGCCGCAAGGAAGCGCTGTGAGGAAGCGCCGCAATGAAGTGACGCGAAGAAGTGCCGTGAGGAAGCGCCGCAGTGAAGTAACGCAAGAAAGCGCTTCAATGATCCCCGAGAATTGCGGTATGCCAGGCTCTTCGCACTGTGTCCAGGATCAGGTCGTGCATTTCCAGATGCTGTCCCAGGAAATCCTGCATGCCGTAGACGCAGTCCAGCTGATAGCTGATGGCTTCATATCCAAGCCAGGCTCCGAGAAGATTTCCGGTGACGGAGCCTGCTGTGTCGGAGTCGCCGTTCTGATTGACGGCGGCGTGGATCGCCGTAAAATAATCGTTCTGATAGCGAAGGGTCAGATAGAGGCTCATGGCGAGCACCGATTCGCAGGTCTCCCCTTTCCCAAGCCGGGAGAGACTTTTTCCTGTGGTGATCGAAGGCGTTGCGGCAAGCTCCATGGCCTTTTCCATAAGCGCGATGAACTCCGGAAGATCCTTTAAGCCGCGGAACTGCTGCTCCACCTGGTAGACCGCATTGGCGGCAAGGCGCTCCAGAGTCGGATCCGCAGGCCGCCGGTAGAGCATCCGGTGAATCATCTCGGCAAGAAGCGCCGAGGACAGCCAGGCGAAGGGATGCCCGTGCGTAAGCGCAGCAGCGCGGGCTGCCGCAAGTGCGACATTTTCTCTCCGGAGATTCTGGGTTTCCTCGTTCAGCATCAGCCCGATCGGAGCTGCCCGCATCACCGAGCCGCACCCCTTGCTGGCATTGAAAGGCTTCTCCATCGTTCCGCGTTTTTGCACATTGTATTCCTCTCCGGTTCCCTGCGCCGCAATGAACTGCTGTGCCAAAGCGCTCATGCATGTTTTTCCCGGTGCGCGCTGCGCCTTCAGGCGGTGATCCGTGTAGATTGCCGTAAAAGGATGGGTATAGCGGATTCTGGACTGCTGCGTCGCATACCAGTCCAGATAGGCCAGGTCCAGGAAAATTTCGGCGTCCGCATCCGCAGCCCCGCTTCTGCGAAGCCGGATTCCCTCGGTCAGCCCATCCATCCCGAACAGAATCATCTGCGTGTCATCGCTGACAAGAGCCTTCTGATTCGGCCCGAACTGCGGCTTTACGATTCCCTGGCGCCCATAGTGCTCCACGATCTCAGAAAGCTGCATAAACTCCACGGGAAAACCGAGCGCATCTCCGAATGCGCCTCCCATGATGCAGCCCATAAATATGTTGTAATAACGTCCTGTCGGATCCAGCATTTCATCCCCCTGTCCAGAATCCTTTATCGAGTTATTGCTAATATGTCCCTCTCAGACCTTGCAAAATTTCTCAGGTCTCCTCTGTTTTGCTCAGACCATTTCAGATTTTTCTCAGATCGTTCCAGCCTGTTTCAAGTCTTTTCAGGTCTCCTGCTGCTTTCCCCCGATCAGGCGGCAGATCCCCCATGCCGCGAGGGGCAGCATCGTCAGGTAATACCGCATGGTGTATCTTCCGGAGGCCTCCCAGATCTGGTGGAACAGCATCCCGCCGACGAGAAAGAGAACCAGCAGAATTTCCGGCTCGGATACGGTGTGAAGGTGCTGTCCCTGCTTTTGTGCCTGTTGGCCGTTCTGTGTCTGTTGGCCGTTCTGTCCCTGTTGGCCGTTCTGCGCCGGCATTCTGAGCTTTTGCTTTCTTCGGAGCGCAGACCCTGTGACGCTGAGCAGATAAACAGTGAGTCCCAGATAGATCAAAGAGTGCGTCACATTCATCCCCCACTGAAGAATCCGGCTTCCCGTTCCGAAGATAAGAGAATCCACTAGCTTCGGAAGCTCTCCCGTATGCCGTCTCGTCTCCTCCATCTCCCTCATGGAGACACAGGTGGGATCCCCCCACTGCGACAGAAATTTTCCCGCATAAAAGCGAATGAGATACCGCTTGGAATTCTGGAATTCCCCAATCGATGCCTTCATGGTCTCCCGGGCATCCAGAACGGTCTGCTCTCTGTCATAGCCGGCATCCCGGAAAAGACCGACATTTCTGCCGTTGTACCAGCCGTATTTTCCCTCCGTCTCCTCCATTCCCATGGCAAAATAGGCCGCAGACGGAACGCCTTCCGGCATTTTCTCAATTCCTGCTGCCTTTGCCGTTCCAAAATTCACAGCGCTCTGCGCGCCCTTGGTAAGGACAACGAACATGACGCCAAGCAGCACCGCGCGCAGGATCAGAGCTCCTGCAGATTTTCCGGAGGCTGCAGTACTGGCTGTATTTCCGGAGGCTCCAGCGTTTTCGGCTGCTGCAGTACCGGCTGTATTCCCAGAGCCTCCAGCGTTTTCGGCTGCTGCAGTACCGGCTGTATTTCCGGAGGCTCCAGCGTTTTCGGAGGCTTCAGTACCGGCTGCTACACTCACTGCTGCGTTCACCGCATCCATCAGAAGAATCAGGATCATGGCAATCAGCGCCACGTAGCAGTTGGTTTTCAGCAACGTTGCCGCAGCGATGCAGATCCCGGCCCCGATGATATCGCGAAGCCTTCTCCGGTTCAGATATCGGATCTCCAGGAGAAATGCCGCACTCTGCACCGCAAAGGACCACAGGTCCGCATAAATAAAGGTTGCAAAGACATAGTAGAACCAGCAGCCCATTGACAGAAGCTGCATCACCGCGCAGACCCTCCTGTCATGGAACAGCTCCCACGTGATCTGATACAGGAAATACAGGTTGCAAAGAATCGAGACAACATTCAGCAGCTGGTACACCAGATAATTGGACGGACCGCACAGCGCCTGAATCACCTGACCGATGAGGACATAGGTCACCTGAAACGGATAGACGAACAGATAGCCGCCCTCCTGCAGTGAACTGTAATCTCCCCTGGAAAAAGCCTGCATGATCTCATCCAGCTGAAGAGCATCGTTGGTTGCATTTCCCCGGATCACCAGCACGAGAAACAAAGACATTCCCCCTGCTGCAAGGAGCATCGGCCACGGAAACGGGGGGTGCTCTCCGCTTTTCCCCTGCTCGCTCCTGCTCCTGCTTCTGCTCTCGCTCCTGCTTCTGCTCTCGCCCATGGTCATGCTTCTGGTCATGCACTTCAGGACAATTCGCATCAATACCAGGATGACCGCCATGGAAAGAAGCAGCAGCGGCACATGATCCCGCACAATGTCAAACAGATCATTCTGCTCATACTGCCGAAACCGGATTACTGTCGCCAGGCTGAAAAAAAGCGTAATCACGGATAAGATGCAAAGAAGTCCGTAGGAAAGATATATGGCAAGCTGTCTTAAGAAATTCAGTACTCTCATCATTTATTGTCAGGCAACCTCCTGATCCATGTCGTCCGTTCTTCCATCATTGATCTGCATGGCTTCCCGTCGCAAGCATGCACAGTCTGATTTTCTGCTGCAAGCATGCACAGCCCGGTTTTCTGCTGCAATCTGCAAACACGTGTACTTTTCGCTGCGCACTGCAAACATGTGCGATTTTCTGTTACAAAGAGAACAGGATACCATGCTTCCTCTCATATTATCACATCCTATGTTCTTAAGAGAAATCGGAAGCAGGCAAACCCCAAAGAGAGCCGCGCTCTCTTTGGGGTTTGGGCTGGCAGGGCCGGTTGGAAGATAACTTTTTTCTTTTCAATGTATCTCTGACAAGACATTCTTGCAGATCAGGATCAATTTCCCCGCCGAAAATCATCCCTCCCGGAAATTTTCAGCAAATCAGGATGCATTTCCCCGACGCGAATCATCCCGCCCGGAAATTTTTATCAAATCAGGATGCATTTCTCCGTTGGAAATCATCCCTCACAGATTTTTCTAGCAAATCAGGATCAATCTCCCCGCTGGAAATCATCCCTCGCAGACATTTTTAGCAAATCAGGATGCATTTCCCCGCTGGAAATCATCCCTCACAGACTTTTCCAGCAAATCAGGATGCATTTCCTCGTTGGAAATCATCCCTCCAAGACATTTCCTGCTAATCAGGATGCATTTCTCCGTTGAAAATCATCCCTCGCAGACATTTTTAGCAAATCAGGATCAATCTCCCCGTTGGAAATCATCCCTCCAAGACATTTCCTGCTAATCAGGATGAATCCCATCGAAAGAAATCATCTCTGGACAAGTATTCTTGCAAATCAGGATGAATTTCCGCCGCTCAAAAAGCGTCCCTCAAAAAGCGCCCCTCAAAAAGCTTGTCCAGCTTACGAGACAGGCAGAGTACACTTGACAAGGGATACAATTCATTCAGAGAGAAATTCAATGGAATAAGAACGCCGACCAAAAAGTAAATGATAAAAAAGAAAAGATAAGAATCCGAACAGAGAAAGAAAAAAACCCGAAAGCCCTGTGCACTTTGACTCCTAGCCTCAGCCAGGTGGGTGCCCGAAGCAGCTACTTTTGCCATCCCGAGAACGCCGGACAAGCCGGGGTCTTCTGTCCGTAAGGACAGGGGCGCGACAGCCATAATGCGAAACGAAGCTCCCGTTTAAAGTATTTGTAGGTTCAAAATAGCACAGGAAGAATGCTTCCAGGCAAGACTAAGTATAACAATCCGGGGTCCTTTTGTCTATGCAAAAAGGCCCCGGAAATCAGCTCCATATTTCTGTGCATTCACCGGAAATCAGCTTCAGATCTCTGCGCATTCACCGGAAAGCCAGAGCTTCTCTTCTTCGTTCAGGTAAGGGGATATTTTCTCCAGAACGCTTCTGTGATAGTCGTTCAGGAGCGTTCTTGTGTGCGGCGTAAGGACGGACGGATCGATCAGGTCGCGGTCCAGCGGTGCAAAGGTGAGCGGCTCGAAGCAAAGGAACGTTCCATCCGGCGTTGTTCCCCATTCGCGGCAAAGGAGGATCGTCTCGATCCGGATGCCGTACGCGCCCTCCCGGTAAACGCCGGGCTCGTCCGAAACCACCATGCCGGCCTCAAGCGGCGTGGAGTCTGCTTTTTCACGTTCTCTCCAGCGGATGGTCTGCGGGCCCTCATGCACGTTCAGAAGATAACCGATTCCGTGCCCGGTGCCGCACTTGTAGTCCATGCCGTTCTCCCACATGGGCTCTCTCGCCATGATATCGAGCGCAATGCCGTTGCAGCCCTTGAGGAATACCGTGCCCATCAGCTGCAGCTGTGAGACTGCGGTCAGCGTATAGCTGCGGCGCATCTCGTCCGTCACGGGTCCGAGGGACATCGTTCTTGTGACATCCGTTGTCCCGCGAAGATAATGTCCGCCGGAATCCACAAGAAGCATTCCCTCCGGGGAAAGCGCCGCTCCGCCGTCCTCGCCGGGCTCGTAGTGCATCATGGCCGCGTTGCTTCCGTACGCGGAAATCGTCGGGAAGGAAAGCTCCACATAATCGGAAATTCCGGCTCTCAGCTGATCCAGGTAAGCGGCTGCGGAGCCCTCCGTCAGCTGCGCGCCCTCCTTCATGCTTTTTTTCAGCCAGTAAATAAACTTCGTAAGTGCTGCGCTGTCCTCCACGTAAATGTCACGGAAGTTCCGAATCTCCGTCTCATTGCGGATGGATTTCATAAAGTCCACGGGGCTCGGCGTCTCAACGAAGTGTTTTGCTTCCTCGGAGGCAAGAATCTTATCTGCAGCCGCCTTGGGCAGTGCCGCAAGATCAACGCCCTCTGCCTTCAGCTCTTCACAGATGGTCCGATCCAGATTCTTCAGAAGAGCGCAGTACACGGAAAAACTTGTGTAATCCGGGTCGATCCAGACTCTGACCGCAGCCGGCTTTTCCCCGTCCGCGGCAGAAACCGTCTCAGCAGCAGAAACCGTCTCAGCGGCAGAAACCGTCTCAGCGGCAGAAGTCCCTGCCGCTGCGCCAGCCGCGGCTTCCTCGCCAAGCGGCAGCTCCGGCAGATCCGCAAGGAAGCGCTCATAGCTGCGGAGCGTGATGCCTGCTTCCTTTGCATATTCTTTCAGCTCCCCGGTCACCTCCTCGTCCTGAAGGTACAGGAGTGCCTTATCCTTCGTCACAACGGCGTAGGACAGCGCCACCGGATTGCACTCCACATCATTTCCGCGGATGTTGAAGAGCCACATGATCTCGTCCAGCTTGCTGCTGACATAGGCTGTGACATTCTTCTCCGCCATTTTCCCGCGAAGTCTTTTCAGCTTCGACTCGGCGGACTCACCCGCGTATTTTTCCGCATCCAGGAGAAAAACAGGGTGCTTCGGAAGTGCGGGGCGGTTTTCCCAGGTATCTCCCGCAAGGTCCTTCTCCGCAAAAACCTCCACCCTCTTCTCGCCAAGAAGAGCGGCGAGTGCCTGCCCCTCTGCCTTGGTGATGCAGCGGCCGTCAAAGGCAAGCCGCGAATTCTCCGGCATCTCTGCCTTCAGCCATTCGTGAAGCGTCGGAACGCCGGGCTCTCCCATTTTCATCAGGGTGATGCCGCTTCCTGCAAGCTCATGCTCCGCCTGGATAAAATAACGTCCGTCTGCCCAGAGCGCGGCTTCTTCTCCCCGCACGGCGAGAATGCCTGCGGAGCCTGTAAAGCCGCTGTAGTACTCTCTTGCCTTGAAACAGTCTGCCACATATTCCGAATTGTGATAATCCGCGGTAGGAATGATCACGGTGTCCACACCGTTTCTCTCCATCGCACTGCGAAGCGCCGCAAGACGGGCGACGCATCTGTTCTCTGCCATTTCTCTCTGTCCTTCTTTCCTGTTTTCTTTCAGATTCCGAGGAATTTCTCCACCTCGGCTGCCATAGCCTTTTCGTCCTTGTCGCAGACCGTCTTATGACGGATTTCCGCGCCGCGAAGTCCTGCAACCGCCTGAGGAACAGGGGTGCCGCTTACTGCGGAGAGCGCATCTGCAAGCTCCAGATCCGGAAGCTCGTGGGGCTTTCCGAGCGCCTTCATGACCGATGTCTCGAACTTGAACGGAGAAGCTGTGGAGACGATCACGGTTCTGGTCGCATCGCCGGTCTCCTTCCGGTATTTTCCGTAAACCGCAGAGGCAACTGCCGTGTGCGGATCGATGACGTAGCCGTCCTTCTCGTAGCGCTCCCGGATTTCCTCCGCAGTCTCTTCCTCGTCAGCATAGCCGCCTGCAAAATCGCCGAGTCTTTTGCGCATCTCGTCGGTGATCTGATATTTTCCCTCCTCGGAAAGCTTCTTCATAAAGCCGGCATCCGCCTCGGCACTGTCGCCTGCGATGTGGTAGATCAGGCGCTCCAGATTGGAGGAAATCAGGATATCCATCGACGGCGAGGTGGTCAGAACGAACTCGCGGTTGCGGTCATACTCGCCGGTCCGGAAGAAATCATACAGAACCTTGTTGGAGTTGGAGGCACAGATCAGCCTGTGAACCGGAACGCCGAGTTCCTTCGCATAGTAGGCGGCAAGGATGTTGCCGAAATTTCCGGTGGGAACGACAAAATTCACGGCTTCGCCCGCGGAAACGGCTTCCGCTGCCGAAACGCCGCCGTTTACCGAAATGTCCTTCTTCTCATTCTCTGCGGCACCGAGAAGTCTCGTGTAAGCCCAGACGTAGTAAGCAATCTGCGGAACGAGGCGGCCGATGTTGATGGAGTTTGCGGAGGAGAACTGGTAGCCTGCTGCAGCAAGCTTCTCCTTCTCTGCGGGATCCGTGAAGATCTTCTTGACGCCGCTCTGGGCATCGTCGAAGTTGCCGCGGATTCCGACAACGCAGGTATTTTCCCCCTTCTGCGTCACCATCTGGCGCTCCTGAATCGAGGAAACACCGTCCTTCGGATAGAAAACAATGATCTTCGTGCCCGGAACATCCGCAAAGCCTGCCAGCGCAGCCTTTCCGGTGTCGCCCGAGGTGGCCGTCAGAATGACAATCTGCTTGTCCTCATGGTTCTTCTTCGCCGCCGTGATCATCAGGTGCGGCAGAATCGAGAGCGCCATGTCCTTGAAGGCAATGGTGGCACCATGGAAAAGCTCCATGTATTCCACACCGTTTACGTTTCTGAGAGGAGCGATGGCCGGCGTATCAAACTTGCTGTCATACGCTGCGGCAATGCAGCCCTTCAGCTCTTCCTCCGTATAATCGGTAAGAAACAGCTTCATGACTTCATAGGCAACCTCCCGGTAGGTCATTCCGGAGAGCTTCTCCAGAGAGACATCCAGCTTCGGAAGCTCTGTGGGAACGAACAGTCCGCCGTCATCCGAAAGGCCCTTCAGAATTGCCTGCGATGCCGTAATCGGTGTGCTCTCACTTCTGGTGCTGCGGTACATGATGCTCATAATCTTCCTCCTCTGCCGCGGCCAGCCCGCGGCTCGTTATGCCATTACCTTCATTACCTGATACTCAATCTGTCACCCCGTCAGAACCGTCGCTTCCGGGTTCTGCCTGCCGGTTCGGACGCTCTCAATCCTTCGGCTTCTCCTCTCCCGCCTCGGCAAGAGCCTCCCGGAGCAGCGTGTCATCTCCGGTATAGCGGGCAGCCTCCAGACCTCTTGCTTCCTTTTCAATCTGCTCCTGGAACTGCAGGAAGGCCTGATCGAGGGATTCGTTGGTAAGCTCCGGGCGAACCTCATCACTTTTCTGTGGTCTTCGCCTCTTCTTCGGCTCCTTGAGAATCCACTTCTTCGCCGATGCACCGAACGGCTTCGGCGCAAGCTTCTTATCCAGAAGGGGCCGCAGAAGGTTCACGAGAAGCAGCGCATAGACCACTGCATCCTCATAAAAGCCGGCCTTCCTCACCCAGAACACGGCCGCTCCGAAGATCAGCCCGTACCAGCATCTCGCCGCAAACGAGATCGGTGAGGTCGTATAATCCTCCGCCATGACAAAGGCTGTAAACAGGAAGCTTCCTCCGCCAAGCTGAATCGCCAGCGTATAGGGAGACAGGCCATAGCGGCCGATCAGTACATAGCATACAGAAAAAGACAGGATTGCCGCAAGAGGTACGGTCAAATCTATGATTCCCGTAAGGAACAAAATAACGACACCCGCCAGAACGGCAAGCGCCGATGCGGTCCCGATATAGCCCGCGACATTGCCGGTCAGCATCTCCAGGAGATTCGGCGTCTCCCCGCTCTGCAAAAGCGCAAGGGGAGAAACTCCCTCGTAATTCTTACAGGACAGATCGAGCATCATGCCGCGGCATACAAGGAGCAGTACACATTTTGCCGCCATTGCCGGATTGAAAAGATTGTGCCCCAGTCCTCCGGAAGCATGCTTGAACACCACGATGGCAAGCGCCGACTGTGCGGCAGCGGCCCAAAGCGGCGCACCGGGCGGCAGAATCAGGCCGCACACAAGTCCTGTGACAATGCAGGAGTAGTCCATCACGGACGCTGCCCGCTTCTTCCAGATCAGGTCACAGAAAAATTCCAGAATAAAGGCGCAGCCAACCGAGATTCCGATCAGAAGAGCTGCATGAAATCCGTAGCGGTAAATTCCCATGCCCGCGCACGGGAGAAGTGCCAGCACGACAAAATACATCAGGTCGCCCGTGGTGATCCGGGATCGCACGTAGGGGGCGGTTTCGAAGACTTTGGATATTGCCTGCTTCAAATCTGATACCTCCTTGCGTAATCTCCTGCAAGCGCGCTGTTGCGAAGACATTCCCGCTTCATCGCGCCGATCTCTGCGGCAAGATCAATGCCCGCCGGGCAGACATAGCTGCAGCAGCCGCAGTCGCAGCACTCCATTCCGGCATGCTCCGCAAAGGCAGGCTTGTTCCTGAGCCTTGCATCCTTTATCAGCTGCATCGGAACAAGCTGCTCGGGGCAGGCCTGAACACAGCGCCGGCACCGGATGCAGGGTGTTTCCTTTTTTTCCTCCGAAGCGCTCTTCGGAAGGCAGGTAATGGCGGAGGAGAGCTTGGTGACCGGGGCGTCCAGATTCCGGATTTCATGTCCGGTGATGGGCCCTCCCGCAAGAAGAAGCGTGTTGTCCTCTTTATAAAAGCGTCCGAGATTTCCTGCCTGCTCCAGAACATCCCGGTAGGTCTCTCCGAGGCGGACCCGGAGATTGCAGGGAGCTGCGGCGGCAGGCCCGGATACGGTAATCACTCTTTTGATCAGCGGCTCCCCGAGAAGCACCGCGTCACTGACTGCGGCAAGCGTCTGGGCATTCACCACGAGACACCCGATCTCATAGGGAAGCATTCTCGCATTCAGGCTCCTTCCGGTGACCGCATGAATCAGCTGTCTCTCCGAGCCCTGCGGATACTTATCCTTGCAGCGCCGCACATAAATTCTCGGATTGTCGATCAGAAGCTCGCGAAGGAGCTGAAACCCCTCGCGGTTCGATTCGGAAACGGCGATGATTCCCTTCGCCTTCGGGAAAAGTCCAAGAAGAATGGCCAGTCCGTCAATGACCTTCCAGGGATCCTCCAGAATCCGGCGGTAGTCACCGGTCAGATAGGGCTCACACTCCACGCAGTTGGCAATGATCGTATTCATCGTCGTCCTGCTGGCATTCAGAAGCTTATATTCCGTCGGAAGTCCCGAGCCGCCAAGACCTGCAATGCCCGCATCCCGGATCGCCGTCAGGATTTCCTGCCTCGTCATGCGCGTAGGATCGATGTCGTGCCGCTTTGCAAACGGCACATACTGCCCGTCGTTCTCAATAATAATGGAAGGAACCGGCTTCCCCGAAATGTCCGGCACATCCTCCATCGCAACCACTCTCCCCGACACCGAGGAATGAAGGTTTGCGGACAGCTCCTCATCCGCCCGTGCGATCAGCTGCCCGCAGCAGACATATTCTCCCAGGGACACGACCGGAACCGCCGGCTCGCCGATGTGCTGTTTTAACGGGAAAAACATCTTCCCCTCAAACGGAAATACCTCCCGGATCTTCCGATCCTTCGAGAGGTCCTTTCCGGAATACGGGTGAATCCCGCCCGTGAATGTCAGTCTTGCCATTTTATCCCTCGCTGAGGCAAAATTTGCGAAGCCGCTTTTTATTCCGGCCTCCCGGAGAGGCTACTGTTTTGCCATCTCAAATTCTTCCAGATATTTCATAAAATCCTGCTCCGGCACCGGTTTCGAGTAGTAGAAGCCCTGCAGATATTCGACGCCGTGCGAAATGAGCATATCCCGCTGCTCCTTCGTTTCCACGCCCTCTGCCACTGCCTCGCGCCGAAGTCCCCGGATGAGGGAAAGCATGTTCTCAAAGATCACATGATTGTCCTCGCTCTCCCCTTCTGCCCACAGAAAGCTCTTGTCCACCTTGATAATCCGGAACGGGAAATTCTGAAGGTAGAACAGGTTTGCCCGTCCGGTTCCGAAATCATCCAGGGCAAAAGAAAAGCCGTCTTTCGTCAGCTTCTCCATGACACTTCGCATGGTGTTTATGGAGTATACCATTGCAGATTCCGTAATTTCCAGATTGATTTCCGACGGTGAGACCCCATAGCCTTCCGCGATGGAAAGCAGGCGCTCCGGAAGCTGCGTATCCATGCACTGAACAGCTGACAGATTTACTTCCACAAACTGAAGACCTGCATGCTGCGGAGCTCCGGAGGAGAGGAATCTGCACACCTCCGTGAAAACAAAATCTCCGATCTGTGCAATCATACCGGTCTGCTCTGCAACCGGAATAAATTCTTCCGGAGAAATCATTCCAAGCTCCTCATCCTTCAGGCGCACCAAAGCCTCTGCCGAATGTATTTTTCCACATTTTGTATCATAAATCGGCTGATAATAAACTTCCAGCGAACGATTTTCCAACGCCCTCCGGACCGCCATCTCAACGGAAATTCTGCGCTCCTCCTCCCGCAGCTCATCTGCCAGATAGATCCGATCCTTCGGCAGCCGGTCGTTGTATTCCGCTCCGACAAAAATCTCCAGCTGCTCCTGCGTCTTCATCTGCTCCGGCACCTTCGTCATCCAGACCTGAACGGAAATCGGCATCCTCATGGTATGGAACTCCCAGACTCCGGAGAACTTGTTCAGAATCTGCTGTGCCACAGAAGAAGCCGCTTCCTCCGTACAGCCGCCGAGGAGCAGTGCAAACTCGCCGGTTCCCGTGCGGTAAATATGCGTTCTTGCACCCTCAAACCCCATCAGCCATCTGCCAAGCTCTCTCAGAATCCGGTTCGTGGTATCCATACCGAGCATCATGCTGTAATGCTGATAATGCTGCAGCTTCACGGCAATGGCATAGGAAGACATCTGATTTCCGAACAGAACCTCGGCATCCCTTTTCAGCGCATACGCACTGAAAAGTCCGGTTTCTGCATCCATCATTTCATCGTTGTTCTCAAGAACCAGGAAGCACCCGGTCAGAAAGAGCGACTGCATGAAAATGGAAGCACGAAGATATGGATTGATCAGCTCCAGAATCAGTCCGCCAAGAAAAGCATAAAAGCAGATCAGAATGTACCAGAAATCCTTTCCCATGGATTTCCGATACCGAAGGAGAAGCAGCATGCTGTAAAGGACATAGCAGCTCGCTACAAACGCATAAAACGGATAAAAGCTCTCCCTGGTGTACTGCCCGGAAACGTCATAGGAATAAAGAAGTCTGCGGATGCATGGAAGAACCGTTGCCACTGCAAGCGCAATTTCGGGAATGGAAAAGATCAGATATTTCTTCCATGTGTAGCTGTAGGCCCGCCCGGTCAGCTCGAGCACATAGAGCGCCATCAGATACTCCACGGAAATATGAAAGAAATGAGAAAAACAGGTCACAATCTCCAGAAGGAGAAGATTGCTGCTGCCAACATTACGAAACGCCCCTGTCGCAAACTCGGCAAACGCAGAAAGCATCAGCGTCAGTGTCATAAGCGCAACAAGATGCGAACGGAGATTCCGGACATTTTTCTTCCTGAAAAAAGTAAACATAAGAAAAAGGTTCAGAAACCCCGCACACAGATCAAAATTCAAATTGTATCGGCCGCTCGGATATATCATAATACCTAAGATATTAACACATATTCAGCAATCCAACCAAATCAGGATGCATTTCCCGACGGGAATCATCCCTGCAAAAGCTTTTCTGCATATCAGGATCGATTTTCCCGGCGGGAATCATCCCTACAAGAGCTTTTCTGCATATCAGGATACATTTCCCCGGTGGGAATCATCCCTGTGAGAGCTTTTCTGCAATTCAGGATGAATCTCCCCACTGGAAATCATCCCTGCAAGAGCTTTTCTGCAAATCAGGATCAATTTCCCCGCTGGAAATCATCCCTGCAAGAGCTTTTCTGCATATCAGGATGCATTTTCCCGACGAAAATCATCCCTGTGAGAAGAATCATGTAAATAGAGATGAATTTCCAAGCCGAAAATCATCCCTCCAAAACATTTCCTGCAATTCAGGATGCTACGACTCTTTCCAGATGCCCCAGGCGATTCCAACCTTTCCGCCAGCGCGAAGAAAATCCTTCATCCTTCTCTGCAGAGAGGTATCCTCCCGGAGATTTTCCAGCTCTGCAGACTTCTGCTGCCCGGCGGCAAGCTTGTATACCCACTCCAGATAATCCGTCGCGTCCGGATTTGTCTGTGTAATTTCGAAGCGGGCAGCAAATGCAAGAATTCTGGAATCCGACGGCAGAAGTTCTTTCAAGGCTGGAGAAAGGAGCCAGGATTCACACATTCCGGGCCACCCCGCTGTTTCCGGAAAATTCTCCGCAAAGAACTGCTTCTGCTCTGCATACGATGCATCCACCCGGTCATCGGACAGATCTGCATCACTCGGAATATGGATGCTGATCACCTTCTCTTCGTCATCGATCTGATATTCCAGCTCTCCGATGCGAAACAGCTTTCCTTCAATCTGATGCGGTGTCCAGAAGCCGCGGTCAAACCCATACACGCCATACGACACCTTGTGCTCCCGCACAAAGCGAGAGAAGCACTTCATCGTCTCGATATAAATTTCCTCGCTGATCCGGTTCCAGGGCTCTTGTTTCCTCGCTTCATATGCAGCCATTGTCTGCTGAAAAAGCTCATCCAGGCCATGATCCGGTTCATTTGCCCGTAGATTCAAAGTCTCTTCCGACTCCCTGTTCAGCGCATTTCCCTGCATTCCGGAAAGCGCCCCAAACGCCCGCTCATCGGCAGCAAAACTATCATCTCGTTCCCCGGCCATCCGGACAAGTTTGTCTGTGACCTCCTGCGTCATATTGATCCGTTCCAAAAATTCTCTGTAACTCAAAACGCTTCTCCCGTTTTCTTCTGCCTTCGCCTGTTTTTTTCGCTTTCTTCTGCCTTCGCCTGCCTTCTTCTGCCAGCTTTCTGCTTACTCCTGCCTGCATTCTGCCATGCCATGTCCTCTGCGAAATCTTCCCGGAAAATCTCCTGCAAAAGAAATCCGGTCAGGGATTCCGCCATTTTGCGCTGTCTTTGGGCAGAGGGGTGTCCGTCACATCCGGTCACTTCACCGGGAAGTATGGGCTCCTCGCGGTGCATCCGAACAGGAACGCCGCTCTCTGAGAGCCTTTGCACGGCTTCCTCCACTCTGGGAAGGAGCCTTTGCGACATCACGCCGAAGGTACAGACAATTTCCGCTCCGGGATTCCGGCGATGAATGTTCCTTACAAACTCGCAGTATTCCTCTTCAAACCGCTCTTCCCTCTCCCGGATTCCTCTGGTATAGCTGTCATCATTGGTTCCCAGATTGATGACAACAACCTGCGGACAAAAGCTTGAGAAATCCCAGCTCTCCGGCCTCCATCCATACCTTTTTGCAAGCACCGCGTCAGTATACGGATAAAGGGCAGGCATCAGCACATCCGTCAAAGGCTCATTCTCCTCCGGTTCTATATACCTGGAAATCACGCCGATTCCGCTGAAGGAAACCAGCTGATAATCCGCATCCAACGCTCTTGCACACTGAACTGCAAAGGCATCGTCCGCACTTTCGGTTTCCGTAGAAAACAAATTCTCCGGTTTCCCAAGCACTCCATAGCCGCAGGTAATGGAATCTCCGATAAACTCAATTTTCCGGTCTTTCTTATCTGTCGGCCGGATCTCTGCTTCCTCATCGGTGTAAAAGGCCAGAATTCCCGAGGATGCATACTGCACCTCGGATTCCTTCACAAGACAGACCACCATCGTCCGGACATCTTCCTCCGAGTCATTCCCCTCCGGATCCTCACACTTCCAGGCATCCCGCTTCGAATTCTCCCCCTCCGAAAGGAGCGGATAGATGTGCCTTCCCGGCATAAGCGAAAAGCGCCGTACCAACTGATGATCCAGGTACAGCGCCATATAGCAGGGATACTGCGTGCCGTCCGTCTGATCTTCGCAATAATCCGAGAGCAGCTCACAGGATAAGCTTCTTCCCGTAAAGGTAAACTCGACATAGCTTCCGGAATAGCAAAGATAACGTGCTCTTCTGCCCGTGTTTTCTCCGGTATGCACAAGTGTTCTTCCGAGAATCTTCATGTTCCCGGCATCCGGCTCCCAGCTTCTTCCCTCCGGATGTTTCGTTATCCCCTTCGGGTGCTTCGCCGCCCCCTTCGAGCTCTTCGCAGCTTCTTCCGGACGTTTCGTTTCCCCTTCCGCCATGTCTCACATCCTTTATCGCATGCCATTCCCGCAGCAGATGAGCTCATACGAGCCATCCGCTGCGGGTGATTTCATGGAAACGCTGTGCTTTGAATTATCCAATCACAGCCGTCGTCACAATGTAATTCCACCGGTTATAGTCAAGGGTGGTGACGTCTGCGCCTTCGCAGTACGCAAACGGAAGAACCGGCTTCTCCAGCTCGTCAATTTCGGCAATCTCTCCCGACAGATATTCTTCCAGGCGCTGCTGCACCTCCAGAATCCGCTGACGAAGCCCGCCGATCCGGAGTGACTGCACCTCAAAGCCAAAGGCCTTGTTCTCACTCATCCACTGCTTCCGGAAATCCTGATAGAACCGGTCCAGCTTTCCGAGCAGCTGCGGGATCGCTTCCTCCGCAATATCCCGGAGCTTTTCCCGGTCTCCTGCGTCATACGCTGTTCGGATGACCGTGCCAAGATTCGCCTTATCCTGCAAAACCCTGCACAGAGAGGCCTGCGTCTTCAGAACGTAGCAGAGACTGCTGCCGCTGCTGTCCCTGACCGCCTGTTCCAACTGCTTCGCCGCATCCTCGTAGTACCCATTTGACAACTGGTTCGCCGCATCCTCGTAATATCCGCTTGCCAGCTGCTGTGCGAGCGGATCGAATATCCCAAGCAGAGCATCGTTGTAGAGAAGGAACTTTCCTGCGTTGTTCACGCGGTCCTTGCGCGCCGGAAGAGGGTTACTGAGGTCAAGCTTCATATAGTCCTCTTCCCGGATTCCGGTCAGTGCGTAAAATGCAGCTTCCGGCAGGTTATCCTCATAGACCAGCCTGGCATCCTCAAACAATCCGGGCAGAATCGAGAACTGGCTGGCTTCTCCGCCGTTGTCTCCCCAGCCGGTCATCACCACGGAGGTGATTCCGTTTCTTCTGCACGAAGAAAGGGCCGCCTTTCCGATCACAGCGCTGTAGCGATTGTGCGGCGCAAAGCCGATCCACTTCCATACGCCCCCGGCAAAGCTCACCTTGTCTGTCATCTTTCGATGCTGGCGGAGCATATCATCATAATGCTCTTCGTCTGCCGAATAATAATCCCAGTAAACAAGCTCCAGACCCTCCGGAATTTTTACATTCTCAGCCATGGGCTTGTCTTTCACATAGTACTCACCGCCAAACGCAAGGCGGAAAAACATATCACTCCACATCTGCGGCTGAAGACCGTATTTTCTGCAGATCTCCATGACGCGTTCCAGATGCTTCTGAATGATTTCCACACGGTTCTGATAGCCGTGCGCATCCAGATACTTCCCAAGTCCGACCATGTGGGCCTCGTCCATTCCAAGGTTCACGCGGCGGGAAGGAAACGCATCGGACACCGCCTTCAGGTAATGATCGAGGAACTCATACGTCCGCTCATCCCCAGCAAGAAGAATATCGTCGGTATCAATGAATTTCTGATAATGCTCATACCTGGTAATCTGATTGAGATGTGCCAGCGTCTCGACATACGGGCGAATCTCTACGCCGAAGAGCGCTGCATAGCGGACAACCTCCGCAATCTCTTCCTTTGCATAGGCTCCACGCATGTAGCCAAAATACGGCTCCTCCGGAATCGCGAGGGTATCCTCAAGATACAGCCCGATGAAATGATATCCCATCAACGCGGCCTGTCTGACCAGTTTTTTCAACGTATCCACTCTGGCCACGGCATTTCTGGAGCAGTCTGCCATATAGCCGATTTCGGAAAGCCAGCGCTCACTCTTCCCTTCCGCCGCGGTGCTGCCCGCCGCTGCAAGAAGTGCCCGGCATAAATCCGGCTTCGTTCCATAAACAATATGAAGCTCTCCGTCCGCTTTCGTATAACGATAGCCGGTCACCGTTCCCTGCTCAGCAGTCAGCGCATACGCTTCGGTATCCGCTCCGCGCTCCAGCGCCGGAGCAATTTCCTGAATCAGTTCCGGGTCAATGCCCTTGATATCCCTTATTTTCATAGTAACCTCGCTGAGGCAAAATCCTCGAAGGCGGTTTTGCCGAATGCATTACCCCCTGCATTCCCCGATCGCCTGTACAAAGCGCCTGGTGATGTCACGGGGCCTGGTGATTGCGGTTCCCACAACTGCCGCAAGAACCGGCTCCCGGAACACTCTCTTAAGCTGATCGACCTCCCACACACCGCCTTCCGCAATGATCGGAATGCTCAGCTCATGTGTCATATGATGAAGCATATCATAGTCAGGAATGGAAATACCAGCGGTTGCCTTCGTATAGCCGCGCATGGTCGTTCCGGCTACGTCAAAGCCAAGCTCCTGCGCTTTCCTGGCATCTTCACAGGAGGAGCAGTCCGCCATGAACAGCATCTCCGGATATTTTTCCCTCACCTCGGGAAAAAATTTCTCCAGGATCATTCCGCCCGGCCGCACCCGGTCGGTTGCATCAATCGCAATGACGTCCGGGCCCGCCTCCATGAGAGCATCCACCTCCTTCATGGTCGGTGTGATGTACACCTCGGAGTCCGGATACACGACCTTGTACAGGCCAATCACCGGGAGGTCTACGGTTTTCCTGATTTCGACAATATCCTCCGGCGTATTTGCACGGATTCCCACGGCTCCGCCCTCCATGGCGGCATATGCCATGCGGGACATGATATAGGAACTGTACAGGGGCTCTGTCTTCAGTGCCTGACAGGATACAATAAGTCCCCCTCTGACCTTCTCCATAAACTCTTCTTTTTTCATTTTCATCCTCCGGCCCTGGCTCTCCCCCGGGCCTTTTCGTATTCCGGCTCGTATTTCCTTATCTGGGGAAATATTCCTCCAGCTCGTCCGGTGAAAGCTGACGCCCGTACTCGCTCATCTCATATGCTTCCGCATATCGGATGGCGTTCTCCTTTCCGTATCGCGCAAGGAGCCTGCTCCGGCAATGCTCCGCTGTCGATGCGTCCCACCCCGCTATGGCATCATAGGGGTAGCGGCTGATCTCGTAATTCTCATCGATTTCTCCCTGCTTCCGCGCCATCCACGGGAGAAAATCGGAATACTGCGATCTGTGGCAGGAGGTCATTCTGATCTTCTGCTCCAGAACCTCGTCGATTGCAACGGCAATATCCGCACAGAACGGGTACGGCCGTTCAAAGGAATCATGGATGAAGAAAATTGCAGGCTGATAATCCAGTGCCGGTGTGTCCGGACAAATCGCGGGCACCATCACCAGATAGGAGCTGTCCTCCACGATCTGGGATGTATTCCGATGATCCGGATGATAGTCATTGAGCCGGTGTGTGAAGATCAGATCCGGCCTAAGCCTCCGGATCAGTCTCACCATTTCTTCCCGCGCCTCCAGATCAGCTTCCAGGCGCCCATCCGGATGAGACAGCACAATCGAATCAATACCCGCTGTCTTTGCCGATTCCGCAGCTTCCTGTCTGCGAACCTTCGCAAGAGTCTCCCGGTCCATTGTCTGATGTCCCGCGCTTCCGTCTGTCACCGATACAAAGGTGACATGGCAGCCCTCTCTTACATATTTAATGGCCGTTCCGCCGCAGCCGCCCTCGCAGTCATCCGGATGAGCGCCCACGACCATGATATTCAGCTTTTTCACATCAAATCCTTTCTGCCGTCAGGCCCTTTTCCCGTTCAATCCGTTCAGCCGTCAGCCCTTCTCCAGCATAAATTTCGCCATATAGTCCGCCATGCAGATGGTCCTTCCGCCGTTCAGACGGGATTCCTCGGCTGCCATCGCAATCGCATGGCTTTCCACTGAGGCATCAATTCCGGTAAGACCGTCGGTTCTGCCCTCTGCAATCAGCTCGCAGAAGTACTGCATCAGATGCATATCTCCGCCGCCGTGACCGGTAAACTCATCCTGATACCCTGCAAGATCCAGTACCTGCGGTTCTTTTCCAAAAAGCTGCAGATACAGCTTGTTATCCTCCAGATTTCCTTCGATTTCACCCTTGGTTCCGGTCAGACGGATCGTCCGGTAGTTTTTCTCGGAAAATGCGGAAACCGTAAAGGTTGCCGTGACCTGATTCTCAAACAAAAGGTTCACCGTCTGGTGATCCGCGACATCATTGTCGCAATAGAAGACGCATCTTCCGTACGGTCCCTTTCGGATTGCCTCCATGACACGGTCTTTTTCCGGGCGGTCTGCAATTACTCTGACGAGCCAGGCTCCGCCCTCGCCGTTGTCCACTCCGGTCTCCGGATTGGTGACATAAATTTTCTCTGCATCATACGGACACTCCCCGCGGCAGGTGCAGCCGTCCAGGCATCGAGGCGTTGCTCCCTCCGGCGCATTTTTCTCTGTAAAATAATCCAGACAGCCAAAGCTCTGGACCTGTACGCACTTCGACCCGCAAAGCCATCGGAGCATGTCCATGTCATGGCAGCTCTTCGCCAGAATCATCGGACTGGTATCCTCCGATCTTCTCCAGTTGCCGCGCACATAGCTGTGTGCAAAATGCCAGTAGCCGATCTGCTCCGTCGCGCAGATGGTTTTCAGCTGTCCCAGCTGTCCGCTTTCCAGGATTTCATGAAGCCTTCGGTAAAAATCGGCGTAGCGGAGCACATGGCAGACCACAACGGCTCTCTGCATTTCATGTGCCTTCTCCTGAAGCCGGAGGCACGCAGCGATGTCAGACGAAACCGGCTTCTCCAGAAGCAGATGATAGCCAAGCTCCAGCGCCCTCATGGCATCCGGAACATGCTGTTGATCCTGCGTCGCAATGATCATCGCATCCGCAAGTCTCGGCTGCCGGAACAGCTCCTCATCGCTGGAAAAGCACATCTCCTCCGGCACATGAAACTGCTCCCGCAGAAGCTCCAGTCTCTCCGGCCGGATGTCTGCTGCTGCCACGATTTCCATTTCCTCCGGATGCAGCTTCTGATACTGGGCATAGGCATCCAGTCCCCTGCTGCCGCATCCGCATATTGCAAAAGTCACCTTCTTTTTCATCTTAAATCCTCCGCAGCGGCACCTGCCGCTTCTTTTCGTACTTTTCGGACACTGCCTGCGTCCACTCCCCCTGCTTCCCCAAGCACAAGCCGCAGGCGTCCGACGATAATAAGAAACACAGGCCCCCTTAAGCCTGATTATCTGAGCGTGCAGTCCACCGCGAAATAGAACGCTCCGTTCCAACTGAATCTCACGCGGTCAAGGATGATCTGCTTTCCCTTCAGCTGATGGTGCAGCTTGCTCTCCAGGAGCTCATCCAGATGCTCCTCGAAATACTGTACGGTTTCCTCCATGCAGTCCTGCAGGCGGAACGGATTGATTCCGTGCTGCGGAGCATATTCCAGGCAGAATTTCTGCCCCACGTTTGCCTGGCTGAGCCAGTCCGCGATCAGAGACCTTGCAAGGAAGGTATCCGACTCCAGCTTCTGCTCGCTTCTTCCGTAAAAGCGTCCGTAGTAGCTGGAAATCATCATCTGTGCAATTACAACGCCGTTCGTATTCTCTGCGGTATTCCAGCCGCCGATCGCATCGATGATGTCAAAGGCTCCGTGAAGGCAGGCATTCTCCATGAACTCATTGTCACAGCCGTTGCTCGTTGTGACATCCGAAACGCCGATCGCCTTCTGATATTTGTCATGGTAATAACGAATGTAGCGCAGCAGCTCCTCGCTGTTGGTATTGTTCTTAAAGGAGATCGTGCGCTGAAGCTGCTCCTCACTCTCCACCTGCTCGGTGCCGCTCGCATTCAGAGCCAGCATGCAGTCCGAATCCTGAGGCGTCTCTGTGATGATTCCGCCTGCGGAGGTAATCTGCCACTTCACGCTCTCTCCAAGCGGACGGTCCTCATAGCGCGGAATGACATGCGCACCATTCACCGACGAGTAACGAACGTAAACCGAGGGTGTGTACGAATGCTCCAGATTGAAAACTCTGGTAAAGAGAACGCACCCGACCTCATCTGCACCGGGATAAACGAAAACGCGGTCATACAGTCCGTACTCGCGAACCTTCTCCGCAACAACGGCCTGATCCATGGCGGCATAGCCATACTCCGCCGTGTCATCCTTCGGGATGGTCAGCATATCGAAAATACCTTCCCTGGTCAGCTCCACGCTGCAGAGATTGATATGACGGTCGATTTCCCGGCGGTCCAGGAAATCCTTCAGATATTCCTCCGGAATCTGCTCCCGGAGAACGGAAATCTCAGCCTGCTCCTCCGCACTTGCTTTTCCCTGGCTGTCCTTGTCCAGAAGCCAGGTGTACTTCCAGATCGCGCGTCCGTAATTCTCCCAGTAGTCCGGATCCTCCTGACTGCTGTCATAGGCTGCAACTCTTGCAACCAGATTAAACGCGTGAATGTGAAAATCCGGATTCAGTGCCTTGAGCCTTCGAAAGTTTTCAATTCCTTCCTCGCACTCCTTTCTGGACAAATGATGCGTTCTGGAATTGACGATGTTTCCGTAAACTAGCGTGTCGACTGACAGAACGCCATAGTCGCAGTCCTTAACATTCTCAAAGAGCCATTCCCAGATTTTCTTCCGGTCCGACGGTCTCTTCAGCTCTCCCATCCAGGAAAAATCCGGGCGGAGCAGCTCCATATCATCAGTCATTCTGCTCAGCAGATAGGGAAAGGTATAGTTGCAGTCTCTGTCATCCAGCGGAACATACAGAACCTTTTTCTTATCGTTCATTGCCTTGAATCTCCTTCTCTTTGCTTTCTCCGGGTCTTCCCGTCAAAAGTCGTACTCCTCCCATATTCCTTCCTGATTCCTTTTTTATCCCTTCAGTCCGGAGGTCGAAATGCCATCCATCAGGTACTTCTGACAGAACAGGAACACAAGAAGAATCGGAATCATAAGAAGCGTTGCCGCAGCCATCATGCCGGCCCAGTCTACCGTATGCTCGTTCATGAACGAATACAGACCGAGGGACAGCGTGAAGTGGTTGCTGTTGTTTGCATAGAGCAGGGGTCCCAGGAAGTCTGAGAACGTACTCATAAAGGTAAAAATCGTAATCGTCGCAATACCGGGCTTCGACAGAGGAAGAATCACGGAAAGGAAGGTCTTCCACCGGTTTGCTCCGTCAATCTCTGCTGCCTCCAGAAGCTCGTTCGGAATGGTGAGCATGAACTGGCGAAGAATCACGATATAAAAAGGATATCCGAAGAATGCCGGAATAATAAGCGGCCAGAAGGTACCCACCATTCCTGCCTTGGACCAGAACTTGTACATCGGCAGCATGGTAACCGTGTACGGAATCATCATGCTGGCCATGATGATGCTGAAGAACACATCACGGAATTTCCAGCGAATCTTCGAAAGCGAGTAGGCAATCATCGGTGTGCAGAGCACGGTTCCGAGTACGTTCATGCCGGTGACCCAGATGGTGTTTCCGAAATAGGTCCAGTACGGCATCACCGCGAAAACGTTTTTGAAGTTCGTCGGCGCAAAGCTCTCCGGCCACAGCCCCAGAGAGGTGTCAAAGATCTGGCTGTTCGACCGGAAGGATGCGGACAGCATGATCAGAATCGGGAACAGGTAAATCAGTGCGAGCAGGCACACGAGGAGAAACGGGAATATGTTGCCGAAACGTCCCTTTACTTTCTTTTCTTCCATTTCTTTGACCTCCTACTTCACATCTACATACTTGTCCGAAACCTTCAGCAGAAGCAATGTCAGAATCAGAACAATGACAAACAAAATCCAGGCCATCGCCGAGGCGGTTCCCATTTTCAGACGGCCAAACGCATTCTGGAACAGATAGAGCGGATACATCAGAAGGCTGTTCTGCTTTCCTGCTCCGATTCCGCCGCTCAGGTTTCCGGACTGCGCACTGCACAGAATGTAAACCTGCGTAAAATACTGGAAGCCGTTGATGATAGCCAGAATCACCTGATAAATCAGAACGTGTGAAATTCCGGGAACGGTGATGTTCCAGAACTGCTTCCAGGTTCCCGCTCCGTCAATGGAGGCTGCTTCATACAGTTCTGCAGAAACATCTCCCATGGCGGCAAGAAGGATGACGACCGTCGATCCGACGCCCCAGCAGGTCATAATGACAAGTGCGGGCTTTGTCCACGGCGGATTTCCCAGCCAGTTCACAGAGGAAAGCCCGATCGAATTGAGGAAGCGGTTCAGATATCCGCTGATCGGATCCAGAATGAGGAGCCAGATCATCGTAGACGCAACCACCGGAAAAATGGACGGCACGAAGAATACCGACCGGAAAAAGGCTTTCCCGACCCGGACAATTTTCAGAAGTGCTGCCAGGAACAGCGAAACCAGGATGGTGACCGGAACGGAAATCACCACATACAGCAGTGTGTTCCGAAGGCTCTGCCAGAACAGCTTGTCCTTGAGCAGCTCCTGATAATTCTTCAGGCCCACCCAGGTAGGATCCTTGATGGCACTGAAATCCGTAAAACTGTAATACGCAGACATGACGATCGGATACAGGCTGAAAGCCAGGAAACCGATCAGCCAGGGCAGGGCGAACAGAAATCCATCCCGGTTTTCCTTCCGATCCCGCCGACTTGATTTTCTCTTTTTTTCCATTTCCGTATTTCCCATAAAGCATCACCTCATGCAGCTGACAGCCGTGCAGCATATTGAAAATTCTGAAAAAGTGATACAAAAGCCTATCTGCTTCCTGTCTGATAAAAATAACGGGAAACAGATAGGCGTTCTCATGCTTTGTTTACTGTTTCAATTGGTAAGGAGCCATCAGTTCAGTGCAGAAATCGTCTCCTGTGCTTCCTTGATTGCGTCGTCTGCGCTTCCGCCCAGCATGACCGCGTCAATTGCGTTCTGAAGAGCCATTTCGAAAGCTGTGCCGTCAAGAATGCTGGGCATGGTAACCAGTGTGGAATCGGACAGAACCTTCAGATATACATCGTAGGACTCAGAGCTGTTCTTTACTTCCTCATCGTCAAGCAGAGACTGAACTGCCGGAAGGTCACCCTTCAGAGTAATGAACATCTTCGCGCCGTCGCCGATGGTGATGTACTTCAGGAAATCCCATGCTCCCTCAGCATTCTTCGCGGTAGACGGAATGTAGAAGTTAGAGGTATCCAGCATGCTGTAGGTCTTGCCGTTCTGAGACTCATATCCGGGGATCAGAGTCAGACCGAAGTTGATGCCTGCCTCTTTTGCCATCTTGTAGAACCAGGTTCCGTCGATACGGATCGCCTGCTCGCCTGCAAGGAAGGGATCCTGTGCAGAGTTGATCTTAGACTGTCCGGAGGTTACATAGCTGTTCACTGCGTCAGAGCCAAACTCCTTCACATATCCCTCAAGATGGCTGAGCGCCTTGCGGAAGCCTTCGTTGTCGCCGTTCAGAGAGCCTTCCTCGCCAAAGGTATCGCCGTTGGCAAAGGTCATGTTGCCCCACCAGTAAGAGGTGGGAACCATGGTTGCACCGAACTGGGTGATGGTGCCGTTCTCTACCTTCGTCAGCTTGGCTGCCATCTCCTGAAGCTCTTCCATGGTCTTCGGGGGCTCCTTGTAGCCGGCCTCCTCCAGAAGATCGATATTGTAATACAGCGCAAATACGTTCGAGCTGATCGGAAATGCATAGGTCTTGCCGTCATAGGTCTGCTGATCCATGGTTCCGTTTACGAACGTTGCATCCAGATCAATGCCGTCCCTGGCGATGAAATCATCCAGAGGCATTGCGATGTTCTCGGTCGCATACTTCGGAATGCTGGAACCGAAGTCATCGGTGATGTCCGGGCCGTTTCCGCCGGAAATTCCGGTGATGACCTTCTGCTGGTCAGGTGTGCTCAGTCCGACAACCTGGTACTTATCCTGGCTCTCGTTGTAGGCTTCTACGATCTGCTCAATGTAAGCTGCCTCATCGCCGCCCCAGAGATACCAGAAATTCACAACCTCTCTGTCACCGGATGCCTCTGCCTGTGCAGCAGCGTCAGCGGTATCCTCTGCTGCAGTATCCTTTTCTGCAGGTGCAGACTCTGCCGGCTTGCTGCTGCCGCATCCTGCAAGAAGTCCCCCAACCATCATTGCGGAAAGACAGATGCACATCACTTTTTTATTTTTCATAAATGCCCTCCTTTTGGTGCTGATTTTCGTGTTTTTTGAAATTATCTGACACGATCAGCCTTTTTGTTTTCTGCTTTTTGTACGCTTGTGTGTCACAATTTGCTTTATCTGTTGTCAATATTAACAACGGCTCTCCGGCATTTCAAGCGTTCCTCCCCTTTCCGAAAGTAGAACCGTGAAACACAGAAAAAGGCCTGCCGGAGGAAATTCCTCCGACAGACCTTCCGCCTCTTTGCCCGTCCTTCCAAAAACGTTGAGAAAATGCAGGTTTCCTGCGTTTTCTCCGCACAAATCCAGGCTGTTTTCCCTGACAGAACCTTCGCCGTTTGTGAAAGTAGTTTCACGGAATCAAAGGCTCTGTGTAAGGCACAGATAGACCGCTCCCGCCATTCCGGCCTTGTTTCCCAGTGAAGCCTTCTCGATTCTTAGCCCTTCCCGGAACGAGGGCATCACTCTGTCTGTTACCATTTTCTCCAGAGGACGGATAAAGAGCTCCTCCTGTGCGCTGACGCCTCCGCCGATCAGAATCATGGACGGATTGAAGATATGAACCAGTCCCACCAGTCCGTCCGCCAGATAGGTCATCCACTGCTGCAGGGTCTTTGCCAGAGGCCCCTGATTCCCATTTTCCTGCAGCGCGGTGAAAATCGTGCGGCCATTGATTTCATCCGCAAACCGAGGAATGCTTCCGTTCTCCACTCCCTCCGTCACCATGCGGATCAGCGCATTTGTGGAGCCGTAGCGCTCGAGGCAGCCATGATTTCCGCAGCTGCAGCGCTCACCGCCGCCCCGGATCACCATGTGTCCCAGCTCGCCTCCGATTCCGTGTGCGCCCAGAAGCAGACGTCCTCCCGTGATGATTCCGCCTCCCACACCGGTTCCGACCGTAAACGCAATCACATCCGATTCGCCCCTTGCCGCACCGATCCAGTACTCTCCGAGGGCTGCGCAGTTGGCGTCATTTCCGACACGTACAGGAACCTTCAGAACCTCCTCGAGCTCATCGGCAATCCGGGAGCCCAGCCAGTTCTGAATATGATCCGCAGCTCCCGTGACAATTCCCTTCTCCGTATCAATCTGACCGGTTGCGGAGACTCCCGCTGCCGAAAGCCTTGCTGCTTCCTCCGGATGCTCTGCCGCAAAGCGCTCCAGAAAGCCTGCCGCTTCCTTCTTCACCGTCTGCAGAATCGGCGTTTCATAGCCGTCAAATGCCACCGGGGCATCCATCGTTTCCAGAAATTCCCCCTTCTCTGTCAGAAACCCCATTTTCACCGCCGTACCGCCGATATCAATACCAAGATAAATTTTGTCCATTTCGAATCCCCCCTGACTCTGTTATTTCTCTGAATGCCCCAATCTTATGCTTCCCGCTCCATCCGCGGGACCTGTTATTTCTTCCGTGACGGCTTCGGATCCTCCGGGAATTCCTTCGGATACAGCGCGTCCAGTGTCTTTTTCCACTGCCCGATCTTCCCCTTTGCGTCATTTTCCAGATAGTACGTGTACAGCACGTCCATCAGAATCAGCACCGGAAACTGCGGCGAAATCGCCGTTCCTCCGTCCAGATCCCGATCCGCCGCCACGTACAGAACATCCGTGCAGATCTCCTCCATTCCGGTGTCCCGATTTGCCGTGATGAGCACCGTGGCCGCCTTCCGCTCCGCCGCAGCCCTGAGCGCATCCAGAATTTCGCGTGTCCGCCCGCTCAGCGATACGCCGATCACCAGCGTGTCGGAATTGCTCATGGCGACCGTCATCGGAATCAGCTGCGAATCCGTGAGTGCCTGCACATCCAGTCCGAGCCGCATAAAGCGCAGATAGAATTCTCTCGCCGCAAAGCCGGAGCTTCCCATTCCGCATACAAGCACTCTCGAATGACTGCTGAGCATCTTCGCCGCATCCCGGACCCGTTCCTCATCGAGCTGCTGGAACTCATCCTCCAGAAGGCGGCCGTACGTCCTCCAGACCTTTTTGGAAAGGACACTGATGTTCTTCTCCTGAATGGCCTCCTGCAGCTCCTTCTCGTAGTCGTAGATAAACTTCCGGTATCCCTCATACCCGCACTTCTGCGCAAAACGCGACAGCGTTGCCTCCGAAATATACAGCATCCCCGCCACATTCCTGGAGGAAAAATCCATCGGCTCCTCATTGCTCATAAAAAAGTCCGCGATGCTCCGCTCCGCCACGGTCATATTCTCATAAACTCTCAGAATGCGGTCCTGAACCTTCCCCATCTTACAAATCCTTCCCCCTCCTTCGTTTCTGCTTTCCCGTACCGCTGATTTTTCCGCTGCAGCCGGCTTTACTGCCGGTCATTGATTTCCCGGATGGCGGACGGATCCACCTTGAACTTCCGATCCGCTGTCATGAGTCCGTTGATCTCCTGCTGCACGTCCGAAACCTGTGTATAGCAATATCCGCACACATACGGAAGTGCCTTGATGGCAGACGTCACAGAGTCAAAACGCCGGATGAATTCCTCCTCATCCTTCACCATATCTCCGTAGCCCCAGCCCTCTCCTGCTCCCGCAAAGGCAATTCCTCCGTACTCACTGATGAGGACCGGCTGACCGCGGTAGGAATACCCCTCCGCCAGGGCAAAATGATCCTTGCAGTGCGGCAGCCTTCCGGCAAGAATGTCCTCCTTCCGGGTCAGATACCGGTCCGCAAGTGCATCTCCCCACGCCTCATAGTCGTGCAGGGTAAGAAGGTCCGATACGGTATGCTCCCATCCGTCGTTTACCACAACGGGCCGCATGGAATCCAGGCTCTTCGTCAGGTAATAGATGGCTTCCGTAAAGCACTGCTGCGAGCGATCGGTCCTGACCTTCGGGATCCCCCAGGATTCGTTCAGAGGAACCCAGGTAATGATCGACGGATGATTGTAGTTCTGCCGGACGATCTCTGTCCACTCGCGGGTAAACTGCTCCACCGCCGCATCGGAATACGAATAGGAGGCCGCCATCTCGCTCCAGACAAGCATCACCTTCACATCACACCAGTACAGAAAGCGCTCATCCTCAAGCTTCTGATGCTTGCGAAGGCCATTGTAGCCAAGCTCATGAATCCGGTCGATGTCCTCGATCAGTGCCTGCTCCGAGGGCGGAGTCAGATGACTTTCCTCCCAGTAGCCCTGATCCAGAATCAGCTTCTGATAAACCGGAGCGCCGTTCAGAAGAACCTGGGAATCCTTGATCTGCACCTCTCTCATTCCGAAATAGGAATCCGCGCGGTCAATCTCCTTCCCGTTCCGAAGGAGCCGAAGCTCCATGTCATATAAATTCGGTGCATCCGGGCTCCAGAGGTGCACGCCCCACTGATCCGCAGGATCCGGCTTGTCCAGTCCGATCCGGAAGACAAGGTGCTCCTGCGCCAGGAGCCTTGCTCTTGCCGTCAGCTCCCCGTGGTAAAATACGACCGCCTCCACCTCCAGAGAGGACATATCTGCCCCGCAGGTCCCGGCAGCTTCCGCTGAGCCTCCATCCGCCCCGCAGCCATTTCTCCGAAAATGCTCCAGGTTCAGGGAGACCTCCGCCTCGATTTCATTTCTCTGCAGATCCGGCGTCAGCTTCACCCGCTCCAGATAGGCCTCCGGCACCCATTCCATCCAGACCGTCTTCCAGATTCCGGTTGTCTGCACGTACCAGCAGGCAAAATTCTCCTTCATCCAGCGCTGCTTGCCGCGCGGCTGCTCCCGGCCAAGAGAATCCTTCACACAGACGACAATGCGATTTTCTCCGGCACAGATGCTGTCTGTGATGTCGAAGGAAAACCGCTCATAGCCGCCCCTGTGGCTTCCCGCCTTCTTCCCGTTGATCCAGACCGTAGTCTCGAAATCACTGCCCTCAAAATGAAGAAGCAGCCGCTTTCCGTCCGTTCCGACCTTCTGTCCGCCGTCCTGCTCCGGAGCATCTTCCATTCCGTTTTTCTGTCCGCCGTCCTGCTCCGGGGCATCTTCCATTCCGTTTTTCTGTCCGCCGCCCAGCTTCGAAGAATTCCCGCAATGGAGAAGCTCTTTTCATACCACACGCAGGAATGCACCGTCTCGTCCCCGATGCCGCTCGCAGCGGTCTCATAGGTAAAGGGAACCTGGATTTCCCGGACTCTGTTCACCGGAAGTCCGAGGGCCGGCCAGTCCGCCCCGCCCTCCCCGTTGTCATCGAAGCAAAAGCTCCATGCTCCGTTCATATTGATCCACTCCTTCCGGACAAACTGGGGCCTTGGGTAATCCGGAATATAACATGCTGCTCCATAAATCTTGTTCAACGCTCTCTTTCCTCCTGCTGCCGTTCCAGATATAACGTGACGATTTCATACGGACGAACACACAGCGTCACCCGTCCACCCTCTGCGGGAAGCGGAAGGCCGGGATACTCATGGCTGCTCTCCTTCGAATCCCCGTCCGGATTCTCATCCGCTCTTTCATCCATCCTGACGCGGAAGACGCGGAAATTCTCTGCAAAGCAAAGGCTCACCTCCTGCTGCCTGCCCCACGCCTCATAGCCGCGGCAGATGATTCCCTGTCCGTCCTCCGACTGCTTGATCGTCTCCAGAACAAAGCCCTCGGAATCTGACTGAACAAAGGAATAGCTTCCTGCTCCCTCGCCCGCAAAAGCCACGGGGCCTGCAGGCGCTTCCATCCCTGCAAGCGGAATCGCCTTCATCGGCTCATTCAGGCGGCTCGCCTCCCGGATCACATGACCGCTCCGGAAATCCCCCTCATGCGGATACAGGGAATAGGTAAATTCGTGCACGCCGGTGTCCGGATCCGGGTCCGGATACGTGCCGTTTCGAAGAAGACTGAGGCTCAGCACATTGTGGTGCACGCTGCAGCCGTACCTGCAGTCATTCAGAAGCGCAGCTCCATAGCCGGAGTCGCTCAGATCCATCCACCTGTGTGCACAGACCTCGAACCGCGCACGATCCCACGACGTATTCTCCGTTGTCGGCCGCTCCACATTTCCGAACGGAATGTCGAAATTCGCGCGAAAAGAAAATACCTTCACCGGGAACTGCACGCGCACAAGAAGCTGATGCTGTCTCCAGTCCATCCGCGTCCGGAAATCAATCCGTTTCGTATGACGATAGAAAATCACATCCTGCTCCAGTACGGATTCCATAAAACGCCGCCGGATGTGAAGCACCGCGCGCACCGGCCCGTTCTCCGAAAGCTCGCAGGACTCTGCCGGATCCAGCGCCCAGAATTTCTCCCGGTAATAGCTCTCCACATTCCAGTTCTCATACTTATCCGGCCGGTCCTCATAAGCAAGAATCCGGTTTCCGGCGCAGTGCTCCGCTTCTTCCCGGCATTCCGGAAAAGCACTGCCGATCACCTCTCTGCCCGCCAAATGGTCATACAGCCGAAGAAGCTCTCCCTCTTCGTTCATGCAAACCTCGTAATAATCCGTGCGGAAGGAGAGCTCCCCGCTCTGCGGGTCCTTCCGGAAATCGGAGATGACAGCCGTCTCATCGGCTGTTTTCTCTTCTCCTGCTCTCAGAAGCCGGTATCCCTTGCAGGGCACATCCCGGAAAAGATACAGCCACGTATTCTGCTTCGTCTTCTGACGGAGCGCCTCGCTCTTCAGCTCGAAGGAAAGCTCTGCCACACCCTCTCCGGAAAAGCTGCTCATGTTGAAAACAGCAGCCCCCGCCAAAGGCTCCTGCGAATTCTCACGGCTCTCTGCAGCGCAGCCCGCCCCCTTCAGAACCGCAGCAAGTGCCGCCGCGTTCAGCTTCTCGTTGGATTCCATGATCTGCGCATACTCGCGGTCCGACTGCTCATAAACCTCATGAATGGAAGAGCCCGGCAGAATATCGTGAAACTGATTGCGAAGAAGGAGCAGCCAGCTCTGGTCCAGCTGCGCCTTCGGATAGACAAAGCCGTTCCCGGCCAGAAGAGCCAGCACAGAGAGAAATTCCGTCTGCTGCATTCCGATCTCTGCCTTCCGGTTATTGCGCTTTGTTTCCGCCCGGGACGTATACGTTCCGCGGTGGTATTCCAGATACAGCTCTCCGTCCCATTCGGGAAGGAACCTTCGGTCCATTCCTTCCTCCAGCTGATGGAAGAATTCGCGCAGACTGCTCTGCTGCACCCGCGGCACTCTGGCGATGGAATGCTCCATCCGTCTGCTCTGCTCCAGCATCTCCCTGGTCGGGCCGCCGCCTCCGTCTCCGAAGCCGTACAGCGTCACAAGGTCTGCCGTCAGATTCTTCTGCTGATACCTCTGCCAGGTTCCCATCAGCTGATCCGGATTCTGACGGCCGTTGTAAGTAGTTTCGCGGTCGCGGATTCCGGCATGTCCCTCCGAAGGATCGTAATCTCTGGTTGTCACAAGCTGTGTCAGAACCGGAGATCCGTCGAGCCCTCTCCAGAGGAAGGTGTCGTACGGGAATTTGTCCGAATCGTTCCAGCCCATCTTGGTCGTCATGAAGTACGAAAGGCCAAAGCCTCTCATAATCTGCGGAAGCGCAGCGCTGTATCCGAAGACATCCGGAAGGAACAGCACCTCCTGCTTCCCCGCATGCAGAACCTCTTCAAAATAACGGGTTCCGTAAAGAAACTGTCGGACCATAGATTCCCCGGAGATCAGGTTGCAGTCTGGCTCAAGCCACATGCCGCCCTCGGCCTCCCAGCGGCCCTCCTGAATTTTCTTCCGGATCTCCTCAAAAAGGTCCGGTGCATCCTCGCGAACGAACTCGTACAGTTCCGGCGTGCTTGCCGAAAACCGGTACTCCGGATATTCCTTCATCAGATTCAGCACCGTCTGATAGCTTCGAACCGCCTTCTGCCTTGTCTGACGGATCGGCCATTTCCAGGCAACATCGATATGGGTATATCCGATGCTGTGGACCGTGACCGGAGCCTCTTTTCTCGAATCGTAATAATTCTCGCGAAGGGACTTGTCCGCCAGTTCGACCGAATTTCGGAACGCCGCAGAGCCGGTATCGCGCAGATCCAGAAGGCAGAGCGCGTCATAAATGGCCCGCTCTCCCGCAATTTTCTCCGGATCCCCCTCCGCAAGAAGCTCACAGGCATCAAACAAAACCTTGACATCATAGTAAAGCTGCTTCACCGCAGGATCCGGTACAATGGTCTCCAGATAGAAATGAAGGCTCTTTCTCGCCTGATTGGAATAGGCATAGAAGGCCACCTCCGCAGGCTTCCCGCCGCAGCACTCCTCAAGCAGCATGTCCTGATGATTCATGTCCATGGAGGCCGTTCGCCTTCCGTTCAGAAAGCCGATGATCTGCGGATTGTCCGTATCCCAGATGTCCACGGCCCCTGTTCTGACAAGCAGATACAGCGGCTTCCCCGGAATCCCCGCATTCTCCGGAACCTCTGCACGAAACCAGAAATGCCGGTCCGCACCGCCCCAGGTCTCATCCGTTTCGAATTTGCGGAACGTAAACCCGTCCGCACAAAAACGATCGGGGCAGCTGTAATCCCCGTCTGCAATCTCAATTTCAGACAGCTCTGTTCTCTTTAACCGCATCGAATCCTTCAGCGCAGGAAGGATCGCTCTGATATACTGATCAATGTGTTCCATAATCCCCTCTTTCTGCCATTCCCGCAGCATATATCATTTTATACTACCCGAACCGACTATGTTTTACAATTGTCATGCAAACTGTATAATTCTTTTGTTCTATAATACCTTTAACGGAATCGCAATACGGAAAACGCAAACCGGGAAAGCACCAATCGAACCCCCGGGAAAATAACATAATAAAAAGCGAGGGTCTGTCACATGATTATCAGCTCATATTACTCTGCAGCAAAATACGGTGCCGCAGGAGATGGGAAGACCAATGACGCGCCTGCCATCCAGCACGCGATCAACGACTGCCATGCGGCCGGCGGCGGAACCGTTCTTCTGGAAGGCGGTCATACTTATTACTCCTCTTCCCTGACGCTCCGAAGCAATGTCAACCTGCATCTGGAAAAGGGAGCCGTGCTGAAGGCCTCCTCGGAGCTGGATTCCTATTTTCGCCCGAACAAGGAGAAAAAGGACGAGGGCGTAAACCGTGTCGGAACCCCGGTCACGCTTAAGCCCTCCTATGTCTTCCTCTACGCAAAGGATGCGGAGAACATCTCTGTTTCGGGAGAGGGCACGATCGACGGAAACTATATGGCCTTTGTCAGACGCGTCAGCCCTTACTATGTCACAGGAGATTTCTACCCGCGCCCTACCATGATCTATGCAGAGCACTGTGACCACAGCGTCTTCCGTGACATCACACTGACCGGTGCGCCCTTCTGGACGCTCCACATTGCGGGCTGCAATGACGTCGGCGTTTTTCAGCTGCGCATACGGAATCCTCTGGACACCGCAAACTCCGACGGCATCGACGTCGACCACTCAAGCAACGTCCGCATCCTCGGCTGCCACGTGGAATGCGCAGATGACACCATCTGCCTGAAAACTACGGCGGGGAATCAGGAATACGGCCCCACCGAGAACGTCATCGTCAGCGACTGCACACTGATCTCCACCTCCGCTGCCATCAAGATCGGCACCGAGGGAGTCGGCGATTTCCGAAACGTTCTCGTGCATCACTGTATCATTTCCCGCTCCAACCGCGGCATCTCCGTCCAGATCCGGGATTCCGGAAACGTCCGGAATGTTGTTTTCTCGGATATCATGATTCAGACAAGACGCTTTGCGGACTGCTGGTGGGGAACCGCGGAGCCGATCGCCGTGACCTCGGTTAACCGCGATGACGAAACCGTCTCCGGCAGTATTTCGGAGGTGCGCTTTGAGAACATCACCTGCTGCTCGGAAAACGGGGTTCTGATTGCTGCGGATGATCCGGACAAGATCCGGGATCTGACCTTCCGGAATGTCGACGTCACGATCTGCAGCCGGACGAAGTGGCCCAAAAACCAGTACGATTTCCGCCCGGGAATCCGGCAGGGCGTGGAGGATATTCCGACCGCAGGCTTTTTCCTTCGCCGCACGGGGAAGGTCACCTTTGACCATTGCCGCGCCCGCGCGGAGGATGGCATTTCGCTGGATGGAAGGGAGTTTGTCAGGGAACAGGAGATCCAATGAACATATATGATATTGCAAAGCTTGCCGGCGTTTCGATCGCCACGGTCTCCCGGGTCATGAACGGAAGCGACCGTGTCAGCGAGAAAACCCGGCAGAAGGTTCTCTCCATCATCGAAGAGGAAAGCTATACGCCGAATATTTTCGCAAAGGGACTTGGTCTGCACACGATGCACACCATCGGCATCCTCGTTCCCACCATTTCGGACATGTACATGTCGCGTGCAGTCTCCTATCTGGAGGAGGAGCTTCAGGAATTCGGCTACGACTGCATTCTCTCCTGCAGCGGCTTTGAGCAGGAGAAAAAGGCGGCCCACGTGCAGCTTCTTCTCTCCAAGCACATCGATGCCCTGATTATGATCGGCTCGAACTATGCCGGAGAGGGCAGCCGGCGGGACACCGAATACATCCGGAAGGCGGCGCTTCAGATTCCTGTTTTCATCATCAACGGCACAGTAAGGGGCGACAACATCTACTGCTACGTCAGCGACGACAAAAGGGCCGTGGAGGAGGCGGTGTCTTCTCTGATCGAGAGCGGCCGCCGCAGAGTTCTCTTCCTCACGCAGTCCGATACCTTCAGCGCCGCGCAGAAGCTGGAGGGTTACCGGAGAGCACTTTCCCGCCATGACATTCCCTTCGACGACCGGCTGGTTGTGCATGTTCCGAATCACGTCCATGGCGTGCTGAGCGTCCTGCTGAATGATGTTTCCGAGGAATTCGATTCCATTCTCGCAACCACCGATATTGTGGCGGTCGGCGCGGTAAAATATGCTGCCGCGCGCTCTCTTCGCATTCCGGAGGAGCTCTCCGTCATCGGCTACAACAACACGCTGATGGCTCTTGGCTGCGAGCCGGAGCTTTCGAGCATCGATAATCACTGCGACACCTTATGCAAAACCGTCGTGCAGCACCTGCTCGCCGTTCTTGCAGGCTCCGGGGAGGAGCCGAAGAAGCTCACCATCGGCTGCGAGCTCATCAAACGCGGCACAACAGATTTCTGATAAACGCGGCATAACGGATTTCTGATTCTTGACATTATTTTCTGCACTGTTATATTTGGAATGTAAGCGGTTACAATTAGGACAGGGCGGGTTTTCCGCCGGAAAGGACCAGAGCACAATGAACGCTTTTATGGACAAGGATTTCATGCTCCACAATGAAACAGCCAGGCACCTGTTTCATGATTACTGTGAGGAGCTTCCGATCATCGATTATCACTGCCACATCCCGCCGAAGGAGATCTATGAGGATCGCCGCTACAACAACATCGCAGAGGTCTGGCTCGGCGGCCGCGGCGCAGACGGCACGTATTTCGGCGATCACTACAAGTGGAGAGTGATGCGCTGCAACGGCACTCCCGAGAACCTCGTAACCGGCGATGCAGAGCCCTATGAGAAGTTCCTTGCTTTTGCAAAGGCTCTTGAGATGTCCATCGGCAATCCGATGTACCACTGGAGCAATCTGGAGCTGAAGAAGTATTTCGGCATCGAGGAGGCTCTGACTCCCGAGAATGCAAAGGAAATCTGGGACAAAACAACCGAGCTCCTTCAGAATGACCCGAACCTGACTGTTCGCGGCATCATTCGTCAGTCCAATGTTGAGTTCGTCGGAACCACCGATGATCCGATCGATTCCCTGGAGTGGCATGAGAAGCTTGCGCAGATCCCGGATCTTGGCTTCAAGGTCTGCCCGTCCTTCCGCCCCGACAAGGCCGTGAATATTCAGAAGGAGGGCTTCGCCGACTACATGGCCAAGCTTGCCGAGGTCGTTGGCCGTCCCATGAATCACATTTCCGATGTCATCAGCGCACTGTACGAGCGTGTGGATTTCTTCAAGGCTCACGGCTGCCGCGCAACCGATCACGGTCTTGACTACGTTCCCTTCGCTGCCTGCGATGAGGCAGAGGCTGACCGTGTCTTCGCAAAGGCGATGGTCGGCGAGAAGCTGACCCGCGAGGAAGCGGATGAGTACCAGACCTATGTCCTCCTTGCCCTTGCGAGAAAGTATCACAAGGAGAACATCGTCATGGAGATTCATTTCTCCTGCACGCGCAACAACAACAAGAAGATGTACGGTCTTCTCGGACCGGATACCGGTTACGACATGATCGCGAAGTCCACCTGCTACAACCAGCTGGCAGAGCTCTTCTCCGCCCTGGAGGAAACCGGCGAGCTTCCCAAGTGCATCGTCTTCTCTCTGGACGAAGCAGATCTCAACCAGATTGCAACCTGCCTTGGCTGCTTCCAGTCCGATGAGGTTCCCGGCAAGATGCAGCTCGGCGCCGCATGGTGGTTCCTGGATACCAGAGATGGCATGGAGGCACAGATGAAGTCGCTCGGCAATCTCGGCGTTCTCGGCAATTTTGTCGGAATGCTGACGGATTCCCGCTCCTTCCTCTCCTACACCCGTCACGACTACTTCCGCCGCATCATGTGCAACCTGATCGGTCAGTGGGTAGAGGACGGCGAATATCCGAACAACGAGGCTTCCCTGAAGAAGATCGTGCAGGGCATCAGCTGCTACAACGCAGAGCGCTACTTCGGAATCTGAACCGAATACAACAGGATCAGCAAGGTCTGACCTCATTCACAATACAACAGGGGCAGCAAGGTCTGACCTCATTCACAAAAAGACGCGGAGCGCGGCAGCCGGTGATGGCTGCTGTGCCTCGCGTTTTTGTTTTTGTGGTGCCTGGCGGCACACCACTTTTCAAATATTCCAATTGCTGACGGAATTGTTCGGTTGTTTCCTCTGTATTTCAGATGCGGAACGAAACGGTGAAAATCGTCCCCTCTCCCCGGCTGCTCCGGGCGGTGATTTTCCCTCCGAGCCGCTCTGTCATCTCCCTTGTGATGGCAAGCCCCAGTCCAAAGCTCCCGTCCTTGCTCCCGCGGCTCTTGTCGCTTCGATAGAACCGGTCAAACACATGCGGAAGATCCTGCTCCGCAATGCTGCTTCCGAAATTCTGAACCGAGAGCACGGCATTTTTCTTCTCGCAGACAAGCGAAAGAAGGACCCGGCCGCCTTCCGGTTCATACTTCAGCGCATTCTCCAGAAGGCTGCTGACAATGCGAAGGAGGTCTTCCCCGCTGCTGCAGAGCATGCAGGACTCCGGAAGCTTCGTATCCAGCACCACCTTCTTCTCGTATGCCAGTGACTCCAGCTCCAGAGCTGCCTTCCACAATAAGTATGTTCAAAGCTCTCTCCTCCCGGTCTCATCCTCCCGGCTTCTTCCCCCCGGCTTCTTCCCTTCATGATGCTATTTTACGCAGAATTCTGAAAGAGAGCTGAAAATATTTGATTTCGAGCCGCGCGCTGAAAACAAATTCTTTTGGTGGGGAAGAAATCAGCGAGGATGAATCATCCCTCGAAGAGAATTTTTATCCGCAGGGATGAAATCAGCGGAGATGAATCATCCTTGAGAGAGATTTTTTATCCGCAGAGATGAAATCAGCCGAGAAGAATCATCCTTGAGAGAGAATTTTTATCCGCAGGGATGAAATCAGCCGAGAAGAATCATCCTTGAGAGAGATTTTCTATCCGCAGGGATGAAATCAGCGAGGATGAATCATCCCACGAAGGGAATTTTTATCCGCAGGGATGAAACCAGCGGGGATGAATCATCCCTCAAAGAGAATTTTTATCCGCAGGGATGAAATCAGCCGAGAAGAATCATCCCTTGAAGAGAATTTTTATCCGCAGGGATGAAATCAGCATCGCCAAGGGCCCGCGTTCTCGGAACGATCCTCGGATAAGATTTTAAATCCCACAACTTTTAATATTGCCCCATCCTTTTCAGCACTTTTTCAGAACCGTGTGGATAATGAGTACCATTCTCCCAAAGGAGAAACACACAAGGAGGTACCCTCATGGAAAACTATCAGGCTGTCTTCAAGCGAAAGGAAATCAAATATCTGCTGAGCAGCGAGGAACGGAACGCTCTCCTGCCCATCCTGGAGGCCCACATGGAGCCGGATGCTTTCGCCCACAGCAGCATTTCCAATCTGTATTACGACACTCCGGATTTCCGGATGGTTCGGCATTCCCTGGAAAAGCCGATGTACAAAGAGAAGCTCCGTCTTCGCAGCTATGGAACGCCAGAGAACACCTCAACCGTTTTTCCGGAAATCAAAAAGAAAGCAATGGGAATTGTCTACAAGCGAAGGATCAGCCTCCCTTATCAGGAAGCCGTCTCCTTCCTGTCCGGGCAGCAGATTGCTTCCACTGATACGTGTGACGGAACGACGCGGCAGATCCTCCACGAGTTGGACTGGATGCTGGCTTCTTATGAAAACCTGGCCCCAAGGGTATTCCTGAGCTACGAACGGGATTCGTACAAGGGGGTCTCGGATCCCTCCCTTCGCCTGACTCTGGATCAGGATATTCTCTTCCGGACAGACCGCCTCGACCTTCGGGAGGGTGCCTTCGGAGAAGCCATTCTCCTTCCGGATCAGACGCTGATGGAGGTCAAAATATCCAATGCCGCGCCCTTATGGCTTGCGCAGGCACTTTCGGAGATCGGAATTTTCCCGGTGTCGTTTTCGAAATACGGAAGGGCCTATGAACGAATCTGCCGAGATCCGCGTTGGCGCAAAGAGATGAATGAATGGACCCGCAGAAATCGATGCACACACAAAGATCAATGAACACACAAAAGAAATGGAGATGAAACGATATGCTTGACGGAATATTTGCTACTCTTTATACATCCACAGTCACCGAGACCGCTTTTCTCCTGAACAGTGCGGTTTCCATCGCACTTGGCTTTGGAATTTCTCTGGCTTACCGGAAAATCAGCAAGGATCCGGGGACGATGACCTCGGCGCTGACGGTGCTTCCCTTTCTGGTGCAGCTGGTCATTCTTCTCGTAAACGGTAATCTGGGGGCCGGCGTTGCGGTTGCGGGTGCCTTCAGTCTGGTCCGCTTCCGCTCGGTTCCCGGGACCGCGCGGGACATTATGGCAATCTTTCTTGCCATGACCACAGGTCTTTGCTGCGGCATGGGCTATGTCCTTCTGTCCGTCCTGGCAGCTGCTGTAACCTGCCTTATTTTCTTCCTGCAGAAAGCCCCCGAATTGGACCCCGCAGACCGTGACATCCGGGTCGTCGTCCCGGAGAATCTTGACTATGCAGATCTGTTTACCGATCTGTTTGGTCGTTACACCACCGCCTCCCAGCTCGTTCATGTCAAAACCGTGAACATGGGAAGCCTCTACAGCCTGCACTACCGTGTTACACTGAAAGACACCACTCTTGAAAAGGAGCTGCTTGATTCCATGCGATGCCGAAACGGCAATCTGGAAGTTTCAAGCGGCCTTCCCGCAGACGACAGACAGGAGGTAAAGAGCTTATGAAGAAAATAAATAGCCGGCTCACAAATGGATCACCTGCAAACGGCGGGTTCGTGAAGGCCCGGCTTACAAACGCCCCACCTGCAACCGGCAGATTCGCATCTGTACTCACCCGGACGCTGACTGCTGCACTGATTCTGAATCTGCTGACCGGCTGCTCCATGTCCGGATCGCAGGGTACATCGGCCTCTCAGAATGCTTCCGAATCCCAGAATGCTTCCGAATCTCAGGATGCGTCCGCTTCAGCGAAAACAGATGCTGCCTCCGACGCCAAAGACAGTGCTTCCGATGTGTCCGCTTCAGGAGCAGCTGTTTCTGGAACATCTGCGGATTCCGCAGAAAATGGCATCAGCATCCGCTTCTCCAACGATGGCATCACCGCAGCGGACGACTCGGGACTTTCCATCGACGGCACCTCCCTTACCATCACTGCCGCAGGTACCTATCTTCTGTCCGGCAGCTGCGAAGACGGCAGCGTAAAGGTACAAAAGGGCACCACCGGCGTTGTCCTTGTGCTGGACGGCCTGACACTCTCCTCCCAGACCACAGCTCCGATGATCTGCGCCAAGAGCACCGAGGTCACCATCGAAGCTGCTGCCGGAACCGTAAACACGCTCTCCGATACGGAGGCCAACAATGACGGTAGCAACGATTCCAATACGGGAAACAATAACGCCGAAGGCAATGATTCCGAAACAGAGTCCGGCAACGACGCAAGCAGCAATTCCACAGCGGAAAATGCTGTCATCAAGTGCAAGGACGGCTCGCAGGTAGTTCTCTGCGGAACCGGCGAACTGATTCTCCAGGCAAACGGCAAGAACGGAATCAAGTCCGGCGCCTCCACCGAGACAGAGGGCGATGCATCCCTCACCATCCGCGAACTTACGCTTACGATAGATGCCCCTGTCAACGATGCGGTAAATGCCGAATCTATTTTGAATGTGGAAAACGGCACGCTTGAAATCTCCGCAGGCGACGACGCTCTGCACAGTGACGGCGAGCTGAACATCGGCGCGGATGGAACGGATGGTCCTTCGATCTCCATCACCTCCTGCTATGAAGGACTGGAGGGAACGATTGTCAACATTTTCTCCGGAGACATCGATCTTCAATCGACCGATGACTGTATCAATGCAGCCGACTCGGATCAGCCAAATGGGGACTTTCAGATTAACATCACAGGCGGCAGCATCACGGCTTCTACCAGCAATGGAGATGGCTTTGATTCCAACGGAGATCTGATCATTTCCGGAGGCAGCGTCGCCGTATGGACCGCGAACGCCGCAGACAATGAGCCCCTGGATGCAGACGGCACGGTGACCATCTCCGGCGGAACCGTCCTGGCAGCCGGAGAAAGCAGCGGGATGGGGATCCATCTGGAAGCATCTCAGCCCTGCGTCATCTTCAGCGGAGACTCCTCCGAAGGCGGTGGTTTCCGCCAGACCGCTCTTCTCACAAACGGAAGCAGCTTCTCCATCCTGTCTGATGATCAGACCACACTGTATTCCGCGGAAGCTATATGCAGCGCCTCCTATATCATCTTCTCATCACCGGACCTCACAGAAAGCGGGAACTGCACGCTTTCCTCCGAAGATACGGAAACAACAAGCTCCGCACAGTCCGGATCCATTTCCACCGGAATGGGACGAAGAGGCGGCTCCAAGGGCCTTGAAGATTTCAAAAAAATTGACGGCCAAAGGCCTGAGGGAAAACGTTCGGAGGACAATCCTCCCTCCGAGGAAAGGAACGGACAGCAGCCTGGCGGCAATCCTCCCTCAGGGGAAAACAATGAACAACCCGAAGGAAATCCCCCAACCGAAGAAGGAAATGAACAGCCCGACAGCTCCCAAATCGATCAGGCAACTTCAAAATGACCGAAATTCAGGCTGGAATCCGAAAACAAGGGTGGAAGCGATTGTGCTGCTTCCACCCTTGTTCCATCATTACGGCAAGATGCCCCTCGTTATAATCACAAAAAGAGCAGCCGCCTTACGGCAGCTGCTCTCTGACATTCGCTTTTCTATTGCATTCTGTGATTCCGCCCCGAAGCCTTATCTCTACGCTTCTTATGCGATCAATCATCAATAACCAAATTCCTGTGCCCAGTACCAGACGCCTCCTGCAGTCTGATAAGCAGCCATTCCAACGGTTGTAAATTCACCGTTCACGATGTTGGCCTTATGCGTGGGCGATGCCATCCATGCACTTACAACACTGTTCGCATCCGCATAATTGTATGCAAGATTCTCACCATACATCAGATTGCTGTCCACGGTCCACCAGTCCGTTCCGTTCGGTCTCGTGTGGGAGAAGCTCTTCTCGCATTCCTGTGCCCGAACCTGTGCATCCTTCGCCAGCCCGTCGCTCCAGACAAGTGCTGCCAGTCCAAGTGCTGCCCTCTGCTGATTGATCAGCGCCAGTGCCGACTGTGCCATGGTCACTCCGGCTGAAGTAGAAGCCTTCCCCGCAAGGGCGATCGCATTATCATCAATGTAGTGCTCCTCTCCCTCATCGGATTCCAGTCTGGTCACCGCCCCATCATCCAGCGATGCGGTATCCGCAGCCTGCTCGGCCTTGCCACACGCGGTCAGCACCAATAATGATGCCGTGACAAGTGCGGTAATCATCGTTCTTACTAATTTCCTGCTCATGACTGTCACCCCTTTTCTTCCCATTTGGGAGAAACGCCCCTTCTTACAAAAATATCTTAACGCCGGAGAACGGAAAGTCAATCATTTTTAAGTAGTTTCGTAGTAAATTTCGAATGTTTTATGATTGTTTCAGCACTTCCCAAATAAATTTTCGAAGAATGGGGAATACTACTTTGTTTACGCATCGTTTTTCGTCTCCTGCAAAACAGCCAGCACACAGACAATGTCTGTATTGGTACAAATGGATTGTTTCGCAATAGCGGCGCGCCGCAGACAGGGCATTTCGGTATCAGCTCCGTGGAGATTTTCATATTCTTTTGTTCCGATACCATTTTGCGCACGGTTTCCTCATTATCATAGGTTTTATTGTGACAGGCTTTGGTGAAGCCATTTTAAGGCATAAACTTTGAGGGACAAGGTGTTGATACCTTGCCCCTCGATCGTGTTTTTTATTTCGCTGATGACATATCTTCAGCTGTCAGAAGCTCCACATATGCTTCTTCACCATGTTGACAAATTCGCCGTTCGTCCGTGTCTTATAGAACAGATCCAGAACACTGTCGGTAGCTTCCTCACCGCGGGCCCCGATGAATGCCTTTCGGATCGTTGCCACACACTCCTGCTCATCCGGAGTAAGAAGCAGATCATCCCGGCGCGTTCCGGACTTCGCAAGATCTACCGCAGGGAAAATTCTGCGCTCGGAGAGCTTACGGTTCAGGATCATTTCCATGTTGCCGGTTCCCTTGAATTCCTCATAAACCACATCGTCCATCTTGGAGCCGGTTTCAATCAAAGCCGTAGCAAGAATGGTAAGAGATCCTCCCTCGCGCATATTGCGGGCTGCTCCGAAAAAGCGCTTGGGCATGTGCAGTGCCACCGGATCGAGACCACCGGAAAGTGTTCTTCCGCTGGAGGGCTCTGTCAGGTTGTAGGCTCTCGTCAGTCTCGTAATGGAATCCAGAAGAATCATGACATCGCGCTTGCTCTCCACCAGACGCTTTGCACGCTCGATGGTCATCTCCGCAACCCTCTTGTGGTGCTCCGGCAGCTCATCAAACGTGGAATAGATCACTTCCACATTCGGTCCCTCCAGTGCCTCACGAATATCCGTGACTTCTTCGGGACGCTCATCAATCAGAAGGATAATGAGGTGAATGTCCGGATTATTGGCCTTGACAGACTTGGCAACCTCTTTCATCAGAGTGGTTTTGCCGGCCTTCGGCGGTGACACGATCATTCCGCGCTGTCCCTTTCCGACAGGGCACATCAGATCCATCACACGCATTGCGATGGATGCTCCGGGCTTTTCCAGCCGGATGCGATCATCCGGGAAAATCGGCGTCATATCCTCGAAGTTATACCGCCGTTTGGACTCCTCCGGGTCAATTCCGTTTACCGACTTCACGAACAGAAGAGCCGAGAATTTCTCGTTCTGGCTGCGAATCCGGATGTTTCCTTCCACGATGTCGCCGGTCTTCAGATTGAAGCGGCGGATCTGGCTGGGTGCAACATAGACATCATTGTCGCCGGGCATATAGTTGCTGGAACGGATAAAGCCATAGCCATCTCCCAGCACCTCCAGAATGCCATGTGCCATCTCTCCGCTGTCCAGCTCGCGGTTCAGTTCATTCTTATGCACAATCTGCTGGTCCGGACGCACAAGTCCGCGCCGCGCATATCGTCCTGCAACCGCCTGCGACGGAGAAAAATCCGGTCTTCCCTGCTCAGACGCCTGGTTCCCGGCAGTACGCGCTGCATCCGCATTCCCAGCCAGACGTACTGCCTCTGAATTGGCATTTGCACGAACTGCCTCTGAATTTCCGGACGAACGTACCGCTTCTGAATTTGCGTTTGCACGTACCGTCCCCGGATTTCCCGCAGTTGCAGCCGCGCTCTCTGCCGGCTGCTGTCCTGCCAGCTGCTGTCCTGCGTTCGGATTCTCCATGGAAGCTGCAGTCTCCTGTACCTGAGCAGGTGCCATCTCCTGTGCGCTCTCCTGATAAGAAGATGCTGCAGATCCCGATGCGGCAGTCTGCGTCTGTACGAGCGATTCCGTCTGCGCAGCTTCTGCTGAAGCTTCCTTCTTCCTGGGACGCCCCGCTCTTCTTTTCTCCGATGCCGGGCCTTCCTTTTCCTTTCGTCCTTCCTTGCCTTCCTCTTTACGAGCTCCGGGCTTGCGTCCCCGCCTTGCAGGTGCAGAATGCTCCCTCTCGCCGGAGCCCTCACGCTGTGCTCTGGCTGCTTCCCGCTCCTTCAGGACCTTCTCATCTTCTGCGCGGTCAAGCTCCAGCAGCTTCCCGACGATGTCTTCCTTCTTCACTCGTGCCGGAAGGCTCAGTCCGCGGCTTGCCGCAATTTCCTTGAGATCCTTGACCTGGAGTGACTCATACATATCTTTTGTCATTCTCATCTGTTTCTTCCTTACTGGTGTCGTTATATATGTGATGTGTTTGGTAAACAATAGAATTTCGGAATTAATACAAGAAAGTACTATCCGGCACCATCCGGTGCGGGTACGGTGATCGTCCGCATTCAAAGCCTCTTAATTTCAAAAGAAATGCGGCGTAATAGATTGAAACAATTATAATTCGACAGAAATTAAAATGTCAACGGATTCCCGCAGTTCCAGGCTGCCTGTGTTTTCTTTGCATTCCCGCAGTTCCAGGCTTTTCCTCCGTCGGAATTCATCCTGATCTGACATAATTTTCTCGCAGGGATGATTCCCGCCGACCGAATTCATCCTGATTTGACAAAACTTTCTCCCAGGGATGATTTCCTCCGGCCAAATGCATCCTGATTTGATAAAACTTTCTCGCAGGGATGATTTCCGCTGACCGAATTCATCCTATTTTGACAAAACTTTCTCGCAGGGATGATTTCCTCCAGCCGAATTCATCCTGTTTTGACGGAATTCTCTCGCAGGGATGATTTCCTCCAGCCGAATTCATCCTGTTTTAACAAAATTTTCTCCCCGGGATGATTTCCTCCAGCCGAATTCATCCTGTTTTGATGAAATTTTCTCCCAAGGATGATTTTCTCCGGCCGAATTCATCCTGTTTTGACAAAACTTTCTCGCAGGGATGATTTCCTTCCTGGCAACCCGACAGCATCCGGAAAAGAAAAACAGGAAACCGACACCCCGATTTCCTGTTCCGTCTGAAGTCTTTTCTGTAAAGCTACTGTTTTACGTTTTCCACAAGGGCCGCCTGGACGATGAAGTTATTCACATGGCCGGTCGCATAACAGGTCGACAGCGTAAGCAGATCCGGTCGGCTGCTCCAGTCGATTTTCTCGTCCTGCGACGAATGATACACGGAGTGCTTTCCGGCATCCGCAACATAGGCATCATACCCGTCGTCTCCGGAAAAATCATCGTATACATCATCTCTGACCGGAATCGTATAATAAGCGAAAATGCGATATACCAGCACCTGATCCTTCTGATAAATATAAATATAAGGATCCTCATCGCACAGTTCTTCCTTCTGCAGGAACTGCTTCAGGCTTCCGAACATCGTCCCGTTCTTCATGTTGTGCCCGAAGATAAAAGAGTTCGAATCCGAGAAGTCTTTGCTTGCCGCACAATCCAGGAAAATACAGCCGGATGCATTTCTCGTTCCCTCAAAGGTCGTGTGCAGATACTTATCATTTCCTGTTGACTGGGCAATCGGATATGTAAGGTTCAGCACCGGAATATAAATGACACCCACAAATTCACTGTTTGTTGCCGTAAGACCATCGTAGTTGATCTGAAGATTCGGATACTGGTATTGCTCCTTCTCATCTTCCTCCGGCGCTTCCGGGGTGCTCTCTTCCGCTTCTGCATCAGAAGGTGCTTCTTCTCCCTCCGGAATGACCTCGATATACTTCCCAAGCTCCTTGTATTCATTTTTCGCCTGCTGATAGGTCAGAAACTCCCTCATGAAACTTGCAAAGGAGAAAACAAAAACCACCAGCAGAACGGCCGGTATCAGCCAGCCAAACCTGCGCCGCTTTTTCTTCTCCGGAGCCCGCTTCCGATTCCGATTATTGCTCTCGTCCGGTGCCTGATCACAGCCCCGGCTATCCCGCTCGGAAGTCTCCGGATCACAGCCCCGGCTATCCCACTCGGCAGTCTCCGGATCATGGCCCCAGTCATCTGTTCCGGAAGTCTCCGGATCACGGCTCCAGTCATCCTCCCCGGAAGTCTCCGGATCATGGCTCCAGTCATCCTCCCCGGCAGTCTCCGGATCACGGCCCCAATCATTCTCCGGCTCATGGTCCCAGGTCTTCCAGTCCGCCGGATCCTGCTCCGATCCGTCCGTGTCCCAATTCTCTTCATTCCGCATTCCGCTTACCTTCTTCCTGATGCCATTTCTCCTGAAATTACAGCTGTCATTTTCTCCGCAGCTATCGTTAGCATTCCCTCCGCAGCTACAGCTGTCGTTTCTTTCACAGCTACAGCTTCCATTCCCTCCGCAGCTGCTGATCCAACTCTACACTTCGTTCTTATGCTTCCTTGAGAATAGCACATATCCTCCGCAGCAGAAAGCAATTCCAAAAGCGCCTGCCATCACAGACGCAGAAGCCCTGCGGAAGGTCCCCGCCCGGGAAAGAAAAAGCGTCATCACATTCGCACCTCCGTGCAGAACGATAACACAGAAAAGATTTCCGCCAAGCGCGAAAAACAGGCAGAAAAGAAAGCCCATGGCGGCTGCATACAGCCCCTGCACAAGGCTTCCGTGATAAATACCGAACAATAACGAGGAGAGGCCCGCTGCCAGCAGGAATGCTGTTTTTCCGCTTTTTTTCTCATGACAGAGAAGATACAGGCGCTGCAGCGTAATACCGCGGAAAACGGTCTCCTCAGCCAGCGGACTCAGGACGCCGTAAATCAGAATTCCAAGAGGGAGACTGACGCGTCCTGCCTGTGCGCTTGCGTCAGCAGCCGCAGCATCTGCATGAACCGCACCCACTCCGGCAAGAAAAAGATTAAGAAACACCGAGGCCGCCAGAATTCCTGCTGCCGCAGCGATCAGCTGATCTCCTCTTGCCCGAAGCCTTTCCCCGGACATCGCCTCACCACTGCAGCCACTCTGAAGATTTACTTCTCCGCGGGCATTCCAAAGCGTCAATGCAAATGCTCCCGCCATCGATATTGCGCCTGACAGAGCCCGGAGGTCTGCATCGTGCACGGAGACAAAGGCAAGAACGCCTGCGTCCGCCTGCTGCAGAAGGACTGCCTGCAGGATGGTAAGAAGAGATCCCAGCACCTCGCAAATCACAACAAACATTAACATCGGAAGAACGGCCTCCGCCATTTTCCTATTCATATCCGCTTCCTCCGTCCTGCCTGAAGTCTGACTCCAGCCCGACCTGAGTCCTGCCTCCGACCAGCCTGAGTCCTGCTCCGACCAGCCTAAGTCCTGCCTCCGTCCCGTCTTAGCCCGCTTTCAGTCTCCATATGCCGTCAGAATCCTGCCAAGCTCTTCGACCGTATCTGCAATAAAATCAGCGCCCGCTTCTTCCAGCTCTCTGCGGCTTCCATAGCCATAGGAAACCCCCACCGCGGTCACGTGATTTGCCTTTGCGCCATTCATGTCAAAAGAGCGATCACCCACCATGGCATAGGATTTTCTGTGCCCCGGCTCCACACTCAGTCCAAGCCCCTGCAGCGCCTTTTTCACCATCAGAAGCTTGTTGTCTGCTCCCATCTTGTTGTCGAGCTCTTCCTCGACATGAGAGCCGACAATTACGTCAAAATACCCGGCAATTCCGAAGTGCTCCAGTACCCTGTGAACCATCGGCTCCGGCTTGGAGGACGCAATCGCGAGGCGGCTTCCCTGCTCATGGAGCTTCTGCAGAAGCTCCCGCACGCCGGGGTAGACGTTATTTTCATAGATGCCCTTCGTGTCGTAGCTCTCACGGAAATAGTGAATTGCCCTCCCGGTTTCCTCCTCGTTCATGCCGTACCGCTCCCGGAAGGAAAGATTGAGCGGAGGTCCGACAAACGGCTCGAGCTTTTGAAGATCCGGCTCCTCGATTCCCATCTGATGCAGCGCATACTGCACGGATCTTGTAATTCCCAGTCCCGACTCCGTAAGCGTACCATCCAGATCAAACAAAATATTCTGAAATGCCATTTTCCTTCTCCTGTTCTGTTCTCATGTGTTCGCAAAGCATCCGAAAATGCCGCAATGTTCAAACGCCCGGAGAGTCGCAATGTCCAAACGCCCGGAAGTACGCAATGTCCAAACGCCCGGAGGGTCGGAAACGGCGGCAGAATACTTTTCAACAATTCAGTATAGCAAAAAAAGCCTGCTTCAGGAAAATTCCCGAAGCAGACTTCTCGCTGATTCCTCTTCCAAATGCTTGAAACAGCCATTTCCCGGAATCTGTGCGCAACGCATACAGCAATCTGTGCACAGCGGCATACAGCAATCTGCGCACAGCTCATACAGCCTGTCCTTTACGACTCCTGCGTTGCCAGGTTCTTGACGTTGGTCAGAGCCTTGGAAACCGCCGGAATGCTGATGATGATAATCGTCAGGATCGCCTCCGTGAAAATATAGATTCCATTATAGGATGCAGAGTATACAGCCGGATGCATGCCTTCCGGCGCGAACTGTCCGAAGAAAATCAGACCGGACAGGAAGCTGAAAACATATCTTCCGACAACGCCGAGCAGATATCCCTTGACCAGGCCATGCTTTGCATTCGAGAAAACACCGGAAAGTCCCAGTGCCCCGAAAGCGAAAATATAGTCGCAGAGCATCTGCGGAACGCTGATGATGTACGGATCCACAACCATCTGCAGAATGCCGTAAGCAACTGCTGCCATGAGGCCGACGCGAAGGCCGTACCAGTAGCCGATGAGGCAGATGAAAAACATGGAGAACAGCGTAATGCTGCCGCCCATCGGCAGATGCAGGAACTTGATAAAGCTGGTTACAAAAGCAAGCGCAATCGCCATCGCGGAGAAAACAAGACGTCTTGTTCCTGTTTTTCCTCTCTGGTCTGCCTTCGTGATGAAGCATGCGGCGAGAAGAAGTGCCAACATGACAAGCACCAGTACGGTATAACCGGCCCCGGTAAGGGAATACACACCATCTTCGGTAAGAACTGCAAGTGACATAAAAAAACCTCCTTCATAAAAAAAACGCAGGAGGGAGTTCGCATGCCTTCTGCAGCAGAAAACCTGATGCCATCAGAATTCCGGAGCCTGCAAGATTCCGGTACCTTCAGAATTCCGGAACCTTCAAGGTTCTGCTCTCTGCAGAAGTTGCTGCTTCCTTTCGCCGGTATTGTCCGGATCAAGTAATAAGGGTCCCGGCTGCCTCCCGGCAGCCGATTCTCAGCCTTCGCTCCCCTAGCGTTATGATTCCGCCGGCTCTCACAGGAACGCCGACTTTCTTGTCACCGATTAAGATATAGCGCTCTTCTTACAAAGTCAACAACATCTTCAGCTGAACATCAAGAGCCTCCAGCTCCTTCTCCGCCTTCTGCGCGCTTTCCTGCACCGCTGCCAGACTTCTGCAGGCGGCAAGGACAGTTTTCTCCTCTGTCACGGAAAGATAACCGTTCACCAGAGCGCCCGGCAGCGCGAATTTCTTCTGTGCCTTCTCGAAGCTGACCGTCAGATATTTTCCGTCCTGGGAAACCACGGTGCCCTCTCCGAAGGATTTGTGAACCGCCTTCTGACCGGTCAGCTCGGGAACCGCTGCCTTTTTCTCCTCCAGAGACAGCTTCGCTGCCTGCATGGCGGCCGTCTCTCTCTCTTCCAGAAGCGCTGCGGCCTTCTGCATCTTGTCAATGCGTCTTTGTGCCACCGTGCTGATCCGCGATTTGCGCTTTGCCGATTTCTCCGAATACCAGTCCATCACATACACGGCCCGGATCAGATCAAAAGCAAGAAGATGGAGATTGGAATCCACATCCTCCAGGCCCTCGAGCGCATGCTCCTTCCCGTACTGTTCCAGCCTTCTGCGAACCAGCTTCAGAAGCTCGGTCTCACCGGCAAGCTCCGCCGCCGTGTCCTCGGCCAGTCGGTAATAATTCACCAGATTCAGGAAGCGGTCATAGCCGATCTCCTCCTCTGCCTCAATATATCCGGCAAAAGCAATCACCTCCGGTGCGCGGAAGAAGAAGTCCTGCTCCGGCCGGATCAGTGCCAGATAATCCAGGCCGCTCCAGAGTCTTTGCCGAAGCTCCCATCGATCCGGTGCCGTATCCTCCAGCAGGCGGTTGCAGGTTTCCGCAAATTCATGAATTTTCTCCATGCGGTCATCGATGCTCCCGCCGTCTTCTCCCAGAAGCAGGATGAACGCGCGGCGCACCTCCTCTTCATGCCCGTTCCGGCACAGAAACGAAAGACCCTGCAGAGGCTTCTCATCATCCTTTTCCAGAAAGCTCTCCGCCGGCCCGAAGGCCCGGTCCAGCATTGCCGCCAGATCTTCTGCATCCGGATGAAAGTACCTTTTGCACACAAGAGCCGCCGCAAAACGACCGCACGGATTATAGGCGCTGTCCGCCCACTCTTCATAGTGATTCCGATAAATATGCGCTAAAATCCGGATACGTTCACTGTTCACGGCTTCCTCCTTTAAGGTTTTCGTCCCCCACAATCGTGTTTTCTGGCTATTTTTGCAATGTAGCTCACATATATTCTTATTATATATATTTTTCGTATTTTTCGCAAAGCGCACTGAAAATTATTCTTCTATATCGCATCCGTCAGTCATCTCTTTCCTTCAGTCTCCGCGCCCGCATGGGACAGAAGAAGCGTTTTGTCCGATGAAATCAGACTTTACAGGCATTAGAATAGTCAAAGGTTCGAAAAAAAGGTGAACATGGCCATGCGTTTCCCGTTTCCGAAGGAAATGCCCGGTTTTCAGTTTCAGAAGAGAGAGAGGAAGTTATGGCAGGAAAAGTTGAAAATCTGACTCATGCGGCAGAGCGTCAGGCAATGTCCGTTCTCATTGACGGACTTCTCAAAACCATCAAGAACTCGGATGACCGCACCGAGACTTATCTGAAGATCGTCGATATTGCGGCGAAGTTTTACGGAAAGGGTGCTGCCGCCGACAAGCTTGATGCTGTTCGCGCTGCCATCAAGGATCCCAACAACCGTTGGTTCAAATACATCAACCGCATCATCGACGAGACCGATCCCCACTATGCGAAGATGATGCTCTTAAACCTCGGCTATGAGGCTTTCCTTCGCGGCACCAAGACCATCCGCGCAAACCGTGAGAAATACGGCTGCAACATCCCGTGGCTGATTCTGTTTGATCCCACCATGGCCTGCAACATGCACTGCGTAGGCTGCTGGTCCGGAACCTATGGCCACAAGTCAAATCTTTCCTTCGAGGATATGGACAAGATTGTCTCCGAGGGTAAGGATCTCGGCGCATATCTGTACATGATGACAGGCGGTGAGCCGACTGTCCGCATGAACGATATTTTCCGTCTTGCAGAAAAGCATAACGACTGCTTCTTCGCCCTGTACTCCAACTCCACTCTGATCACCGATGCAATGTGTGAGAGAGTCAAGGAGCTTGGCAACATCACCTTCATGCTGTCCATCGAGGGCACACCGGACACCAACGATGCCCGCCGCGGCGAGGGGCATTATGCCGCTGTTATGAAGGCCATGGATCTTCTGAAGAAGCACGGCATTGTATTCGGTACTTCGATCTGCTACACCAGAGCCAACATTGAGGCAGTCACCAGCGATGACTTCTTCCACATGCTGGAGGAAAAGGGTGCGCGCTTTGGCTTCTATTTCCATCTGATGCCGGTTGGCAACAATGCGGCTCCCGAGCTTATGCCTACCGTAGAGCAGCGTGAATACATGATCAAGAGAATCCGTGAGGTCCGCGGCAAGGACAGCGATATCTGCTTCTATCCGATGGACTTCCAGAACGACGGTGAATTCGTCGGCGGATGTATTGCAGGCGGCCGTAACTACTTCCACATCAACTCCAACGGTGATGCGGAGCCTTGCGTGTTCATCCACTTCTCCAACACCAACATCCATGACAACACCATTCTGGAGATGCTCCAGAGCCCGCTGTTCATGGCTTATCACGAGGGTCAACCGTTCAACCGCAACCACCTTCGTCCCTGCCCGATGCTGGAGAACCCGCAGATCCTTCGCCAGATCGTTGAGGCAACCGGAGCTCACCAGACGAACCTGGAGTCTCCGGAGAGCGTAGATCACCTCTGCGAGAAGTGCGATGCCTACTCGAAGGAATGGGCTCCTGTCGCAGATAAGATCTGGGCAGAGCAGTCTCACAAGCGTCCCGCTTACGAGAACTACACGGAAGAGAAGAAGGAGCATCCGGAGCTCGCTGCATTTGAGCACGCAGACGGAACCGAGCACATCGATCTCTAATTCATCCTGTCATTCATCGGTTCTGCATCCGGCTTGAATCCGTAAAAATAAAAGCCTACCCGAGGGGATTTCCAAATTATCCCTTCGGGCAGGCTTTTTCTCCCCATACACTTCCGGCACATTTCCGGCACGCAAAAGCTCCGCGCCGATGCCTGCTGCTTCATCGTCAGCACTCGCATCCTCGCGGAGCTATTTTTGCTTTCTGTAATGCCTGTTTACTGCGCTTCCTGAGTCAGCCCCTTGTTGGCCTGCATCTTCAGATAAGCGTTGATAAACCGGTCAATATTACCGTTCAGAACGCCATCGGTATCTGAGGTCTCCTCCTGCGTTCTCGTGTCCTTTACCATGGTATAGGGCTGGAGGACATAGGAGCGGATCTGGGAGCCCCAGGCGATATCCTTCACGTCGCCGCGGATGCCGTCACGCATGGCCTCCTCTTCCTGCTGCTTCAGAAGGAAGAGCTTCGCCCGCAGCATCTCAAATGCCTTATCCTTGTTCTGGAACTGGGAACGCTCATTCTGGCAGGTAACCACGATTCCGGTCGGAAAGTGCGTAATTCGGATTGCCGAAGACGTCTTATTGATGTGCTGTCCGCCGGCACCCGAGGAGCGATAGGTATCGATCCGGATATCGTCCGGCTTGATCTCGATATCATTGTCCTGTGCAAGCTCCGGCATCACCTCACAGGAGACAAACGATGTCTGTCTCTTGCCCTGCGCATTAAACGGGCTGATCCGGACAAGGCGGTGTACGCCGTGCTCCGAGCGAAGGAAGCCGTAGGCATTGGTTCCGTTGATCTGGAAGTCCACGGATTTGATGCCGGCTTCATCGCCGTCCACCAGGTTCATGACATCCATGGTAAAGCCCTTCTTATCTGCCCATCTGGAATACATACGGAACAGCATGGAGCACCAGTCACAGGACTCGGTGCCGCCGGCACCCGCATTCAGGGAGACAATGGCATTGTTCTCATCATAGGGGCCTGTCAGCAGCGTGGACAGGCGGATTTCCTCCAGATGATTTTCAAAATCATCCAGCTCATTCCGGACATCCTCTACCGCTGACGCATCTCCGTCCTCGTTTGCCATCTCAATCAGGTCCATGATGTCCTGATACTGACGGTCCAGATTCTCTGCTTCGTCTACCGTTCTCTGCAGATCCTTCAGATTCTTCATCTTGGCATTGGCCTTGTCGGCATCGCTCCAGAAATCCGGAGCCTCCATCTCACGGGAAAGCTCTTCGATTCTCTGCTTCTTGAACGGAATGTTCAGGGAATCGATTCCTTCCTTCAAAGCCTCCTGCTGGCCCTGCAGTTCGATTTTCATCTGGTCAAGTTCAACCATATATTCTTATCCTCTTACCGCATTCCTCTGCGGATTTCTCAGTTCAGTCCTCTGCCGCAGCAGTTCTTGTATTTCTTGCCGCTTCCACACGGGCAGGGATCATTGGGGTAAATCTTCTTCTCCGCGCGCTTTACCGGCTCACGAACACCGCTCTCGGCATCCTTGTTGGTGCCGGTCACCTTCGCCACCTGCTCGCGCTCTACCTTCTGCTCCACGCGGATGCGGAACAGCGTGCGGATCGTATCCTCCATGATACCCTGGCTCATCTCATTGAACATGTCATAGCCGGCCATCTTGTACTCGACAAGCGGATCTCTCTGACCATAGGCCTGAAGTCCGATGCTCTGGCGCAGCTGCTCCATGTCATCAATATGATTCATCCAGCGGGAATCCACCGAGCGAAGAAGAACGACGCGCTCCACCTCACGGATCGCCTCCGGCTCAGGGAACTCCGCTTCCTTTGCCTCGTAGAGCTTGACCGCCTCTTCCTTCAGCTGCTGCTTCAGTCCGTCCGGTGACAGGTCGTTGATGCGTCCTCTTGTCACCTTCTCCAGCGGGATGATGGGAAGCAGGATGTCATTGAGCTCGGTAAGCTCCCAGCTGTCGGAGTCTGCGTTCTCGCCGATCACCATGTCCACGGAATGCTCCACAATGCCGGTAATCATCTTATAGATGGAATCCCGCATGCTCTTTCCGTCCAGCACCTCACGGCGCTCGCCATAAATGATCTCGCGCTGCTCATTCATGACCTGATCGTAATCCAGCAGGTTCTTTCGGATGCCGAAGTTATTGGTCTCGATCTTCTTCTGTGCGCTTTCCACAGCCTTTGACAGGGACTTGTGCGAAATTTCCTGTCCCTCCGGTACGCCCAGTGCCTCGAACATCCGGATCATCCGCTCGGAGCCGAACAGGCGCATCAGATCGTCCTCCAGGGAAATGTAGAAACGGGATTCACCCGGATCTCCCTGACGTCCGGAACGTCCGCGGAGCTGATTGTCGATACGTCTGGACTCATGACGCTCGGTGCCGACAACCTTCAGGCCGCCTGCTGCCTTTGCTTCATCATCCAGCTTGATATCCGTACCACGGCCTGCCATGTTCGTAGCAATCGTAACGGCACCGTGCTGGCCCGCCTGTGCCACGATCTGTGCCTCCAGCTCATGGTTCTTCGCATTCAGTACGTTGTGCGGAATGCCTTCCTTTCTCAGCATTCTGGAGAGCATCTCCGACGTCTCAATCGTGATCGTGCCGACCAGGACGGGCTGCTGCTTCGCATGCGCCTCCTTGACGGACTCAACAACGGCATTGAACTTCTCTCTCTTTGTCTTGTAAACCGCGTCGTTGTGATCGATACGCTGCACCGGACGGTTGGTCGGAATCACGATAACGTCCATACCGTAGATCTCACGGAACTCCTGCTCCTCCGTCAGAGCGGTACCGGTCATACCGCACTTCTTGTCGAACTTATTGAAGAAGTTCTGGAACGTGATGGTGGCAAGCGTCTTGGATTCGCGCTTGACCTTCACATGCTCCTTCGCCTCAATCGCCTGATGCAGTCCGTCCGAATAACGGCGACCCGGCATCACGCGGCCCGTAAATTCATCGACAATCATGACCTCATCGTCGCGGACGATGTAATCATGATCCTTCTGCATCAGATTGTTGGCGCGAAGAGCCAGAATGATGCAGTGCTGAATTTCCAGATTCTCCGGATCCGCCAGGTTTTTAAGATGGAAAAACTTCTCCGTCTTCTCAATGCCCTGTGCGGTCAGATTGACAATCTTATCCTTCTCATTAACGACAAAATCTCCGGTCTCCTCCTGCTCGATTCCCATGATGGCATCGATCTTGGAGAGATCCTCCACATCCTTGCCTCTGGTCATCTGCTTCGCCAGAATGTCACAGGCCTCATAGATTCTGGTGGATTTGTCGCTCTGTCCGGAAATGATCAGCGGCGTGCTTGCTTCATCGATCAGGATGGAGTCCACCTCATCGATGATGGCATAATGCAGACCGCGCAGAACCAGCTGATTCTTGTAGATCGCCATGTTATCACGCAGATAATCAAAGCCCAGCTCGTTGTTGGTCACATAGGTGATATCGCAGCCATAGGCCTGCTGTCTCTCCTCGGAGCTCATGCCATTCAGAACAACGCCTACCGTCAGTCCCATGAAGGTATAGACCTGTCCCATCCACTCCGCGTCACGCTTCGCCAGATAGTCATTGACAGTCACAACGTGAACGCCCTTGCCTTCCAGTGCATTCAGATAAACCGGCAGCGTTCCTACCAGAGTCTTACCTTCACCGGTCTTCATCTCCGCGATTCGTCCCTGATGAAGAACGACACCACCGATCAGCTGAACCCGGAAGGGCTCCATATTCAATGCTCTCTTCGCACCCTCACGAACTGCCGCAAAGGCTTCCGGAAGAAGATCATCCAGAGTCTCGCCTTCACTCAGGCGCTTGCGGAATTCCACTGTTTTCCCGCGGAGCTCCTCATCAGAGAGCGCCTGCATATCCGGCCGCAGGCTCTCAATCTTTCGGATTGTGGGCTCAATTCTGCGAAGCTCACGTTCACTGTGCGTCCCGAAAATCTTATCGGTAATTTTTGCCATAGATTCTAACTCCTGCCGCGGTCTGTCCGCGGCGCCATATTAATACGCCTTTGCTTCCTCTTCACCGTTCATGACGCGGAGGGCTCCCTGTGCCAGCGCAAGCAGTTCATCTTCGCCGGGATAAAGCTTCACCGGCGCGATAAAGGATACCCGGTCGCTGATCATCTGTGTAATAGCCTTGTCATAAGCAATGCCGCCGGTCATGATGATCGCATCAACCTTTCCGGACAGAACTGCTGCCATTGCACCGATGTTCTTGGACATCTGATAAACAAATGCATCACGGATCAGAGTTGCCTCCTTGTCGCCCTCATTGACACGCTTCTCAACGTCGCGTGCATCGTTGGTTCCAAGATATGCGTTGAAGCCGCCGTTTCCGACGATCTTCTTTCTCATCTCCGCTTCCGTAAGGCCGCTCTCATAGCACATCTTGATCAGAGCTCCGGACGGCAGTCCTCCTGCGCGCTCCGGGGAGAATGCTCCATCTCCGTCCAGTGCATTGAATACATCAACAACACGGCCCTTCTCATGTGCGCCGACCGATACGCCGCCGCCCATGTGAACGACAATAAGATTCAGATCGGTGTACTTCTTCCCGACCTCCTTGGCATAGCGTCTTGCCATTGCCTTCTGGTTGAGTGCATGGAAGATCGAAACGCGGCTGATCTCCGGAACACCGGAAATTCTTGCAACCGGCTCCATCTCATCCACAACGACGGGATCTACGATGTAAGACGGAACGCCAAGCTCATCGCCGATCTCGCGGGCCAGAATTCCGCCAAGATTCGAAGCATGCTCGCCCTGCGGCGGATTCTTCAGATCTGCAAGAAGCGCATCGTTTACGGCATAGGTGCCGCCCGGAATGGGCTTCAGCAGACCGCCGCGGCCAACGATGACCTGAAAGCTCTTCGGATCAATGTTCTCTTCCTTCAATGCATCGAGAATGATCTGCTTTCTGAAATCCTTCTGGGCAAAAATAGTCGCGAACTGCGCGATCTCCTCTGTCGAATGGCGGAGCGTCTTGTCCAGAATCTGTGTCTCGTCCTCAAAGACACCGATCTTTGTAGAAGTGGAACCGGGATTAATAATCAGACTTCTGATTGCCATAACAGACTCCTTCCTTAGTCAAAGCTCTTCTCAGAAACCTTCTCCGAGGTGATGAGCAACAACGGCTGCAACGGCGATGGAATTCACCTTCGTCTCCTTGGAATCCGAACGGGAGGTCAGGATCGCAGGAGCCTTCGTTCCCATCAGAATGCAGGCATTCTTAAACGGAACGGTATGAACAATCGTCTTGTATACAAGGTTTCCGGCATGAATATCCGGGAACAGAAGAACATCAGCGTCGCCGACAATCTTGCGGTTCTCTGCGCCTGCTTTGTGCTTCGCAGCCTCCGGGTCAATGGCGAGATCCATGGAAAGAGGTCCGTCCACGACGCAGTCCTTGATGCGTCCTTCCTCATTCCACTTGGTGAGCTCGGCCGCCTCAACGGTAACCGGCATCTTGGGATTGACCACCTCAACGGCAGCAAGGGGAGCAACCTTCGGATTGTAAACGCCACAGGCATTGCAGACCTTGACCACGTAATTGATGATCTGCTCCTTGTCCTCCAGCGTCGGGTAAGGACAGAAGGCAACGTCTGTCAGGAACAGAAGACGCTTAATGCCCTGAATTTCGAAAACACAGACATGGCTGAGCATCTTGCCGGTGCGCAGTCCGACTTCCTTGTTCAGAACGCTTCGAAGGAAGGTCTTGGACTCCAGTGCGCCCTTCATATACATATCCGCTTCCTTGTCATGAACCAGCTTGACAGCGGTCAGTGCTGCCTGATCCACATCCGGCTCATGGATGATGCGGATGCCGTCCTTGTCCAGATCCCAACCGATCTGTCCGGCAATCTCACGGATCTTCGGCTCATCACCAACCAGAATCGGCTCTGCGATTCCTCTCTTCTTCGCCTCAAAAACAGCTTCCATAACCGGAAGGTCCTGTGCCGCCGCAACCGACAGCTTCTTGGTGGGGATTTCCTTCACCTGTGCCAGGATGTCTTCAAACGATGCGCTCATTGTATTACCTCCATCCATCTGTGCTTACCATCTATGAAATCCGCGATCGGATCCGTTCAGCATTCCGTAAGCCGTTTCCGGCCCGTTCCCCTGCCCTTTTCCATCCGGGTTTCGTTATAGAAAAAATGTGACAGCGTGCATTCGGGCACAATGACCCCTTATACACACTGTCACGATTTTAACACACTAAGAAGCCTCATTCAATCCGCTTCTCGTAACTGTTCCTGCGGCTTCCGTCACCTTCCGGACTTGTCCGTCAGGGGCTCTCCCTGTCTCATCACCTTCTGGACTTGTCGTAGGTTTCTCCGAGAGCCTTCGGTGCCTGATTGTGCTTCGAAAGGAAAATCAGAAGCAGCAGCGTCACCACATAAGGCAGGATCATCACGAGATCCGAGTACGCGCTCGGCATTCCGAGAATCTGAACCATCTGGTAGCCAAAGGATCTGGCAAAGCCGAAGATCAGGCACGCCCCAAGAGAGGGCAGCAGATTCCAGTTGCCGAAGATATAGCCTGCAATGGCAAGATATCCGTATCCCATGTAAATATCATTCGAGAACTTCGCCGAAATCGAGTAGGCAAAGCAGATACCTGCAAGTCCGGACAGCGCTCCGCTGACTATCACGGCGATGAACTGTATCTGCGCAACGTTTCCGCCCGCTGCATCCACCGCTGCCGGATTGTCGCCGCACGCGCGAAGCCGGAGGCCGAAGGAGGTCCGGTACAGCACATACCACGCGATGAACGCAATCACAAGAATCAGAAATTCAAACGGATATACATTGGTAAAGAATGCCCCCAGAACCGGGATCTGTGACAGTCCCGGGATCGTAATTCTCTGGGAAACGCCAAGCTCAAACTTATCAGAGGCAGCCCCGAAGACGTTCCGGTTGATGGTCTTTGTCAGGAATGAGGTCAGTGCCATGGCAAGAATGTTCACCACGGCACCGCTGATGACCTGATTGGCCTTGAACTTGATGCAGAGTGCTGCGTGCAGCATGGAATACACGGCACCGCCGATCATTGCAAAGAGCATCGCCATATAATAAGGAACCTGTGACGTTCCTCCCATGCTGCGGATCAGGCAGTAGGCCACGAGAGCTCCCGTGAAGGCACCCATTCCCTGCAGGCCCTCAAGTGCCAGGTTCGTGATGCCGGATCTCTCGGAGTAGATACCGCCGATTGCCATGATAAAAAGCGGAAGGGCGAAGCTCATTCCATTGATGATGATGTTGTTAACCGCCGTCATGCCTGCTCCTCCTTCTTCACATCTTCTGCTTTTCCTGCGTTTTCCGCCGTTTCTTCCTTTGCCGCGTTTCCAGCGTTTTCTACCTTCGCTGCAGACTTTTTCCCGCTCTCACGGCGCTCCATTTTCTGCATGAAATATGCATTGCAGGTACTGGCCAGAAGGATCAGACCCGTGATCACATCCGCCATTTCGGACTCAAGACCTGCCTGCGAGCTCATGTAGGTTGAGCCCTTCTCGATGATTTCCACCAGAAAGGCCGCAACAAAAATTCCGGCCGGCTCGGAGCTTCCAAGAAGGCAGACCGCAATCGCATCAAAGCCCGTGCTGATCAGAACCTTCGGCTGAATGGAGGCAAAATACCCCAGATAGTAGGTAACACCTGCGATTCCTGCCAGAGCACCGGAGATCGCCATGGAGGAAATAATCGCACGGCGGACATCAACGCCTGCATATTTTGCTGCCGTCCGGTTGATGCCGGTTGCCTTCAGCTCGAAACCAAAATCCGTGTGATCCATCATAAACTTTACAAGAACCATTGCGGCAATCGCAAGAAGGAAGCCGATCGGAAGATCATACTTAAAGCCGCCGATCAGGTGCTGATGAAGCGTCAGTCTCGCGTTCTCATTGATCGGAGTGGACTGCCGGGAAATCGAATCCACGTATCTTGTCTGGATAAAAAAGCTCGTCACATACCGGATGATGTAGTTCAGCATGATGCAGGAAACAACCTCATTGATGTTGAACTTATATTTCAGAAGACCGATCAGTGCACCGACGAGCATACCGGTTGCCATGCCGACAAGAATGGCGAGAGGCTTTGCTGCAATTCCCGGAAGATTCGAATAGCCAACCGTTACGGTTGCCACAAAGCCTGCTGCCAGCATCTGACCGGAAATTCCGATGTTGAACAGGCCTGTTTTCATGGCAACGGCACATGAGAGAGCTGCAAACAGCATCGGTGTCAGGAAGTCCACATAGCTGGACAGATCCGTCAGCATGCTTTTCCCGCCGCCGTACTTGCCCTTCGGGGCCATGCCGCAGCCCTGCAGCAGATTGTAATAGGCTGTCAGCGGATTCTTGCCAAGGATCAGAATGACCACAGCGCCGAGTATCAGGCTTCCGATGACAGAGAGAAATGCAACCTTAAGATATCGCTTCTGATTCTCGTTCATTTCTTTACCCCCATCATGTACTCACCCACCTCTGCCGTCGTAAATTCCGATGCAGAAGCAATTTTGTTCAGCTGACCACCGTAAATGACACCGATGGTATCAGCAAGCTGCATGACTTCATCAAGCTCCAGGGAAACCAGAAGGATTGCCTTTCCCTTCTCTCTTTCCTCCAGAATCTGACGATGAATCCGATCGATTGCGCCGATATCCAGTCCTCTGGTCGGCTGCACAAAGAGAATCAGCGGAGAATTTTCTTCGATTTCACGTCCGACGATTGCCTTCTGCTGATTGCCGCCCGACATGGAACGCACAATCGTTTCATTGCCCTCCGCGCTGCGGATATCGTATTTGTCAATCAGCTGATCTCCGTATTGCCGGAACTGCTTCCTGCTGAGAACATGCCGGTGCGAAAACGGCTCGCGGTAATAGCGGCGAAGGCCAAGGTCTTCATCCAGGCGAAAATCCAGAATCAGACCGACGTTCTGACGATCCTCCGGAATGTAGGAAAACAGGCCGGAACGGGTTCTCTTCCGCACACTCTGATGCGTAATCTCTTCTCCTGCCACCGAGATCGAACCGGAGGACACCGGAAGAAGTCCTGCGATCGCATCCGCAATTTCCGTCTGACCGTTTCCGGAGACACCTGCAATGGCAAAGATCTCTCCTTCATGAATCGAGAAGGATACGTTCTTCACCACATCAAATTTGTCCTCGTTCTGCACAGTGAGATTTTTCACCGACAGGATCTCTTTTCCGAAGCGGGCAGGCGTCTTCTCCAGCTTCAGCTCCACCTCATGTCCGACCATGAGGCCTGCCATCTCACGCGTATCCACATCTGCAACATCACGCACGGTGATAAGCTTTCCGCGGCGCAGAACCGCACAGCGATCCGCCACCTTTTTGATCTCATCCAGCTTGTGTGTAATCAGAATGATGGTTTTCCCGCCGTCCCGAAGATTCTGAATGATTTTCAGCAGGGAATCAATTTCCTGAGGAGTCAGCACTGCAGTCGGCTCGTCAAAAATCAGAATCTCCGCCTGGCGATACAGCATCTTCAGAATTTCCACACGCTGTCTCGTCGATACATTCAAATCGCTGACGACCTTCGTGGGATCCACCTCCAGGCCGTACTGCTTCGACAGCTCGGCAATCTCCCGGTTGGCCTTCTTCATATCCACATAAGGAAACAGGCCGAGTGCCTTCTTCTGCGGCTCCACACCAAGAACAATGTTCTCCGCAATCGTATAATTGCTGACAAGCTTAAAATGCTGATGAACCATACCGATGTTCAGCTCGGATGCATACCTCGGAGAAACAATCTTCTCCTTCTTTCCGCGCACAATAATCTCACCCTCATCCGGCTCGTACATGCCGAACAGAACGCTCATCAGCGTGGATTTTCCCGCACCGTTTTCACCCAGAAGTGCAAAAATCTCTCCTTTTCGGATCTTCAGGGTGACATCATCGTTCGCGACAATGCCGGGAAAGCGTTTGGTGATGTGATTCATCTCAATAATGTAAGGTGACTCCGCCATAGTGCTCTTCTCCTTTTGTTCCATTGTGGTTCCCTGTTGTCAGAATATGTGAAACAAAAATATACGTGAAACAAAATATACGTGAAAACAAAATATATGAGAAACAAAATGCAAAAAGATGCAACGGGTCTCTGAAACCCGCTGCACCTGAAACCGCCGACAGGCGTAAACGTCCGGCCGGACATTCTGCCCGGCAGCCGGACCATCCGGAGGCTGCACCCGGCAGTTCGGATGTTACGTCTGGCAGTTCCTTATTTTAGTTCAGTCCTACAAAATCGTCCGGAGTTGTGCCGCCGAAGTTGGAAGCGGGAACAACAGTTCCGTCCTTGATGAGCCCATATGCCTCGTTGATCTTCTCGATGGCTTCATCGGAAAGCTGGCAGTGAGCAGGATCGCTTACAAAACCGGTAGAATCGGTATCTGCACCCAGAAGAGCATTCTCGCCCTTGAAGGTTCCGTTCTTCACGTTGTTCAGCTGCTTCTCAACGTTCTTGTCCATGATCTTCAGAGCGGAGGTCAGGATGATGTTGGAATCGCCGTTAACGCCGTCATTGTACTGGTCGGTATCGCAGCCGATTACATATACCGGCTTGTCCGCAGTGGATGCTTCCTTAACTGCAGTGAACACACCGTTTCCGGATGCACCTGCTGCAACAAAGATAACATCACAGCCATCGCCGATCAGAGCCTCGCCGACGATCTTTCCGGTTGCTTCATCTGCGAAGGAGCCAACATAGTTGCCGCCTACGTTTGCACCGGTAACATCGGTTCCTGCATATGCAGACTCTTCAACACACTCCGCATTGGTGCCGTAGTTCTTGTTCGCATACTTCACGCCGCACATAAAGCCGTACTGGTAGTTTACGTTGGAAGGATATGCAATTCCGTTGACAACAGCAACCTTGCCGGTCTGTGTTGTCATTGCAGCTGCAATACCTGCAAGGAAGCCGGACTCCTGCTCCTTGAAGGTCATGGAATATACGTTGTCATACTGTGCTTCGTTGCCGTCCGCATCGGTCGGGTTGGTATCTACCAGGACGAAATCAACATCCGGGTTCTCCTCTGCGATCGGTCCGATTCCAGCAAACTGGAAGCCGCAGCATACGATAACATCATAATCTGCAACAATTCCCTCTACGGTCTGGTAGCAGGCAGTGGTATCGCCGGTCTCTTCCTTGATCGGGGTTACCTTGCTGTCCGGGTTCTCAGCGATGAATGCCTGAATTCCCTCATAGTTGTTCTGGTTGAAGGAACCATCATCTACGCCGGAAGGAGAAGAAACGATTGCGATGTTCAGAGCTGCGCTCTCGTCTCCTGCCTCTGCAGCCTCGGTAGCTGCCTCTGTGGAAGCCTCTTCGGAAGCTTCTGTCTCTGCTGCAGCCTCCGTGGAAGCAGCGGTGCTGGTGGCATCCTCTGTTACCGGAGTTCCGGAACAGCCAGCCAGAAGTGCTGCTGCCATTGCCATAGAGCAAACCATGCTAATGACTTTTTTCTTCATATTGATCCTCCTCTGAATGGAATCGGCCATCCCGGTGAACGTCTGTCTTCAATGTACAGTCTGTTCCAGGTGAACAACCTGTCCCTGACGAACATCTGTCCTCTGCGATGGCAGAACTATGTTATCCTCCGACATTCTGTAATCACAAAAATGTCAGCTGACGTAGGCATTATGACACAATTTCTCATCTCTGAACAGAGCAGTTTCAACCGATTATTATACCGAAGCGAAACATACTTTTTACACTCCTGCACAAACATACACATTTTAAAAGCAGCTGCTCTCGGGCGATGACTCTTGGACTTCTGTTGCTTTTGGGATATGGCTGTAGTCTATCCCTGAATCCGGCAGCCGTCGCTTCCGGATTATTTACAGATATCTCTCTGCCAGACTTTCCAGTATTTTCTGGTTCAGCATACTTTGTTCCGTCTCAAAGGTCAGAATCAGGCGCTCCCCCGGATAAATACCATTTTTCATGTACAGTTCTATTTTCCGCACGGCACTTCTTGCATATTCCTGCTTATCCATCATCCCCTCGTGTTCCCAGTAAATCTCCTGACCGGTCCTTGGTGACAGGAATGTGAAATCCGGATACACGATGCCAAATTCCTTCAAGTGCAATGGCTTTTCGTATTTGTACAGAATGTTCTTCCTGTAGAAGTAATCCGCAAGTATTTTTTCTGATTTCGACCGAACTCGCTCTCCCCTCTCCGTCAGAATCAGCGCTGTTCCTTCCTGAAATTCTTTTCCCTGATAGGGTATTTCATACCACTTCTGAAGCTTGTATTCCCAGGAATCCTCGACCGGATGAATCAGCTTCTGTCTGTCCGGATGCAGGGAATCATACAGTTGATTTATATCTTCATCCACATCCGTTTTCAGCGTTCTTCTTATTTGAGCAAGCCGCTTCTCTGCTTTTCTGATAACAGCTTTGTTGTAGTCCTTCTGGGCCAATTGCCTGCACAAGGTTATATTCTTCTTCGATATATAAGTGTCGTTTCTGTCCTCAAAGCACTGATAATAACGGCATCCACTCCGGCACTTTGATATTCGGAGATAGCCTTCCGGCATATCGACATTCTCATTTCGAGCCTCATCCACGATCCTTTCCAACCGCTTCTGCTCCTCAAGCAGTGCATTCTTCAGTTTCTGCATCAAATACTCCTTTCCTGGTTTCCTTGCTGCCTTTCTTGTTTGCCTTTCTTGTTTGCCTTTCTTGCTGACCTTCCCTTCCGGTCTTCCTTTGGGTTGCTTTCTTGTTGACCTACCTTCCGGTCTTCCTTTGGGTTGCTTTCTCATTCACAGCCGAGTGAATGCATCTTAATCTTGCATTTCTGAGATTGTGGGATTATTTTTCCACTGGTTGTATCTCTATCGACTGAAAATATCCTTTTGGGATTCATCGCCTCCTTTTAATTTCATCCCTGCCGATGAAATTTCTCTCCCAAGGATGATTCTCTCCTGCTAATTTCATCCCTGCTGATAAAATTTCTCTCTCAGGGATGATTCTCTCCTGCTAGTTTCATCCCTGCTGATGAAATTTCTCTCTCAGGGATGATTCTCTCCTGCTAATTTCATCCCTCCCGATGAAATTTCTCTCTCAGGGATGATTCTCTCCTGCTAATTTCATCCCTGTTATGAAGTGACCATTGTCAAGAGACGATTACAGGAAATTTTCGTCTCCGGCAAGCCACATTTGTATCTCTTTGACCGCGTCTGGAAAGAGCTCTGATTTAACACTTCCCGGCATGT
>JABLTN010103493.1_pt1 | contig 78317 bp, 72 predicted proteins | sample 7160141 | NCBI WGS metagenome assembly JABLTN01 (sample SAMN14651226, study PRJNA627086) | human gut metagenome | isolation source: feces | host: Homo sapiens | reverse complement strand
ATTATTTAATATAGATTATTTTTTTTTGTAATTTAATTTTGCTTTGGAGGAATACTATACATATTCAATAAAATATACAAGGAGATATTCTTATGAGTAAAAGAGCACAAAAAGAAGAAAAAATATTACAAGAATTTCAAACAATTTCTAAGGAGATGGCTCCTAAACCAAAGTATTTTAAAAATATTATTTTGGCATTTATTGTTGGTGGTATTATTTGTACCATAGGACAATTTATTTTAAATATGCTATTGAAATTTGGAGTAGAAGAAGAGGCTGCAAAGCAATGGCTACCAATAATAATGATATTTATAGGAGCATTGTTAACTGGATTTGGAGTATATGATAAAATTGCATCTTTTGCAGGAGCCGGAACAGTAGTGCCAATTACAGGGTTCTCAAATGCAGTAGTTTCTCCAGCAATAGAATTTAAGAAAGAAGGATTTGTTTTTGGAGTTGCAGCAAAGATGTTTACAATTGCAGGTCCAGTTCTTGTCTATGGTATAGGAACATCAGTAATTATTGGACTTGTTTATTATGTTCTTGGTTTATTAGGAATTGTTCAATAAGGAGGTATGTAAAATTATGGCTGTTAAAGATAAAAAGGTTGGAAAGCAAACAATAAAATTAGAAAATCCACCTAAAATTATTTCAACTTATTCCATAGTAGGTCCGAAAGAAGGTGATGGACCTTTAAAAGATTATTTTCATGAAATAATTAGTGATGATACATTAGGTAAAGATAGTTTTGAAAAAGCTGAATCTGAAATGATGTATACAGCAATAAAGGGTGCTATAAGCGCAGCTAATTTAACAGAAGAAAAAATAGATTATTTATTTGCAGGTGATTTGTTAAATCAAATAACATCATCAAGTTTTGCAGCTAGAGAACTTAATATTCCATTTATAGGATTATATGGAGCATGTTCTACAATGTCAGAATCATTAAGTATGGCATCTTTATTTTTAGACGGGGGATTTGGAAGTTATATTGTTGCTTCAACATCTTCACACTTTAGTGCAGCTGAAAGACAATTTAGATTTCCATTAGAATATGGTTGTCAAAGATGCCCAACATGCCAATGGACAGTTACTGGTTCTGGAGCTATGGTATTAGGAAGAAGTGGGGATTATCCTAGAGTTACTTATGTTACAACAGGACTAGTAAAAGATTATGGAATAAAGGATGCTAATAATATGGGTGCAGCTATGGCACCGGCAGCTGTAGATACTATATATAATCACTTTAAGGATACAGGTAGAACACCTAAAGACTATGATATTATTGCAACAGGAGATTTAGGAAAGGTAGGAAAAGAAATTACTACTAAGCTACTTGCAGAATATGGTTATGATGTTAAGGATAATTATATTGATTGTGGAGATATGATTTTTGATGATGAAAGACAAAAGACTGATTCAGGCGGAAGTGGATGTGGCTGTTCTGCAGTTGTTACCTGTGGATATTTATATAAAAAATTAATGAGAAGAGAAATTAAAAGTGTATTATTAGTTTCAACTGGCGCATTAATGAGTACTACATCATCTCTTCAAGGTGAGTCTATTCCGGGAATAGCGCATGCAGTTGCTATTGAATTTTAATAAGAAATTGGAGGGAATTTACAATGGACTATGTTAGTGCATTTATTGTTGGTGGATTGATATGTGTTGTTGCTCAAATATTAATGGATACAACAAAACTAACTCCTGCAAGAATATTAGTTATTTTTGTAACATTAGGAGCTATTCTTGGGGGATTTGGTATTTATGATAAGTTAATTGAAATTGGAGGTGCTGGAGCTACAATTCCATTACCGAGCTTTGGTAATTCACTAGCTGATGCCGCAATAAAGGGAGTCAAAGAAGATGGATTGCTTGGGGCATTTACAGGTGGAATTAAGGGTGCAGCTGGAGGTATTACTGCATCAATCTTTTTTGGATACTTAATGGCTCTTATATTTAATCCTAAAACAAAAAAATAAGTTAAATTATACATATTATATAATAATTTAAGCAGTAAAATTGTTGATAATTATTATCAAGAATAATATTAAATTATAAGGTAAAAATAATAGGGTAATGAAGATGAGGAGGTGAATGTTATGGCTAAGAATCCAAGTATTAAATGTAGTGTACAACAATGTAAACATCATGATTGTTCAGAAAATTATTGTACATTAAATTCAATAACTGTTGGTACTCACGAAGCAAATCCAACAGTAGTTGAATGTACAGATTGCCAATCTTTTGTACTAAAATAAGAGAAATAAAGATGATATTAATTTTAATATCATCTTTTTTTATGAAGTATTTTAGAGATATATATTGACAAAGAACTGGTAATAATATAATATAATAATTAATTGAGAATGAATATCAATATTATTTAGGGGGAGAGGAAATGAAGATAGTTTATTATTCAGGTACAGGAAACACAGAAAAAATGGCAAATTTAATTGCTAAAGGGATAGTGAGCGGAGGAAAAGATGCAGAAGTAGTTAATGTTTCTGCAGCTGGATTAGATATTTTTGATAATGAAGATGTTGTTATATTAGGATGCCCTGCTATGGGAGATGAAGTTTTAGAAGAAGGTGAATTTGAACCTTTTATTGAAGGAATATCTTCTAAGATTTCTGGTAAAAAGGTTGCTTTATTTGGATCGTATGGATGGGGTGATGGCCAATGGATGAGAGATTGGCAAGAGAGAATGGAGTCTTTAGGTTGTACATTAATTGATGATGGTTTAATTATTAATTATGAACCAGAAGATGAATCTCCTGAGTGCATAAATTTTGGTCTTAAAATAGCAAAGGTATAGTATAAGATTTGAAACAAGTAGAATTTTATAAAAGTCTTTCTAAAATGGAGGATAGAGAGTGCATTGAAAAATTTTTAATTTACAATGCCTCTCTGGTAATTTCAGGAGTAAAACCATCAGCAACTATTACTATAAAAAAAGATAATGACAACCTATATGATAAATGGATAAAGTATGGAATAAGCTTTTTAAAGAAGATTGATATTCAATATATAAATTTAAGAGAATGTGATAATGCATTAATTATATTAATATATAATGAAAAAAAATTAGAAAATTACGTATTAAAAAAAGAGAATAAAGAATTTTTATTACAGCTAGGATATTGTAATGAAGGTGATATTAATGATCATTTATTAAAATTAAAAGAAAGATACAAACAGTTTAATTGTCCACATGAATTAGGTGTATTTTTAGGATTTCCTTTGAATGATGTTAAGGACTTTATGAATTGTAAAGAAAAGAAATGTTTAACTTGCGGTTACTGGCTTGTATATAATGATTTACATGAAGCAAAGAAAACTTTTCATAAATATGACAAAGTGAAGGAACATACAGTAAGTTATATATTAAATGGGGATTCATCCTATAAGGTTGCTTACAGCATAAAGAATTTATTTAACGAGTTGGAAAGTATTAATATATAAAAGAAAAAGGAGAAAAATATGAGTGTAGTTATTGTTGGTGGTCATGATAAAATGAGCAAAGAATATATTAAGGTATGTAAGAAATATAATTGTAAAGCGAAAGTTTTTACTCAAATGGAAACTGGATTAAAAGATAAAATAGGAATGCCAGATGCTGTAATATTATTAACTGATGTTGTATCACATAAACTTGTGTTAACAGCAAAGAGAGAGGCTGATAAGAAAAATATTATGGTTATAAGAAATCATAAAAGTACAATTAATGCAGTAGAATCACTAATAAAGCAAATAGTATTAAATTAAAAGAGATAAATATGATAATTGTGTATATGAGATTCCTCTAGTTATAATTAATAGTTATATATAGAGGGATTTTTATTTTTTGTAAAAAAAGTATTGAAAATAATTATCAATTGGGTTATAGTGTTTTAAGTGATAATAGAAATCATTTGAAATAATATTTCAAATGATTTGAGTATTCAAAGGAGGAAATGATATTATGATGATTAATAAAAGGTTGATAAACCTTTGTAAAGAGTCAAAAAAGTATATAGCTTTAACTATATTAGTAAATTGGATTTCAGTTTTATGTAATATTATTACCATAATATTAATAGGGCAATTTATTAATAAGATTTATATTGGACAAAGATTAAACGTTGATGGTAATAATATTTTAGGGGCAATGATGGAATTTAATGTTTGGGGACCAATTTCATTATTAGCTGCAATTGTAATAATAGCAATTTTATTAAGTCTAAGATATTCTTGTAATATTTTATATGCTAAATTTTCAAATGCTGCATCAGCAAATGCTAGAGTAACGTTAAGAGAACTTATTTATAAAAAATTATTAAAACTAGGAACAGGTTATACTTCAGTTGAAAGTACATCGGCAGTAGTTCAAGTATCTGTTGAAGGAATTGAGCAACTTGAAATATATTTTGGAAAATACTTATCTCAATTTTTCTACGCTCTTTTAGTTCCTGTAACATTATTTGTATTTATGAGTTTTATATCATTTAAAGCAGCACTAGTATTTATACTTTGTGTACCACTTATTCCTGTATCGATTATTGCAATAATGAAAATTGCTAAGAGAATATTAAAAGATTATTGGAAATCTTATTCAGATTTAGGTGGAACATTCTTAGAAAATCTTCAAGGGTTAACTACGTTAAAAGTATTTAATATTGATGAAGAACGTCATGAAAAAATGAATGTAGAAGCAGAAAAATTTAGAAAAATAACAATGAAAGTTTTAAGTATGCAACTTAATTCTATTACAATAATGGATTTAGTAGCATTTGGTGGAGCTGCTGCAGGAACTATAGTTGCATTAATTCAATTTAAAAATGGACAAATTCCAGTAGGTAGCTTACTTATAATAATTTTACTTTCATCTGAATTCTTTATACCACTTAGATTATTGGGTTCATACTTCCATATAGCTATGAATGGTATGGCAGCAAGTGATAGAATGTTTGGTATTTTAGATGCAGAAGAAAGACAAAAAGATGTTGAAACAAATGAAAATATTAAATTAGATGAAGTTAGAGTTAGTCTAAAAAATGTTGATTTTAGTTATGATGGTGAAAGAGAAGTATTAAAAAATATTAATATGGATATTACACCAGGTGGATTAGTTGCAATAGTAGGTGAAAGTGGTTCTGGTAAGAGTACAATTGCTTCACTTATTTTAAATAATCATAAAGTAACTAAGGGAGAAATTGATATTAATGATACAAATATAGAAAAAATATCATTAGATAATATTTATGGAAATATAGCATTAGTTTCTACTAACAGTTACATTTTTAATGGAACTATTTTAGACAATTTATTAATGGCTAAAAAGGATGCCTCTGAAGAGGAAATTAATAATGCATTAAAGACTGCAAGATTATATGATTTTGTAAAAGGATTAAAAGATGGATTATTAACTGATGTAGGTCAAGCTGGTAGTGCATTATCTGGCGGACAAAAGCAAAGATTAGCACTAGCAAGGGTTATTTTAGCTGATAGACCAATGATTATATTTGATGAAGCAACTTCTAATATAGATGTTGAAAGTGAAGAAAGTATTTGGGAAGCAATTTATGAGCTTTCTAAGGATAAAACTATATTAGTAATTTCGCATAGGTTAGCTAACGTAACAGAAGCTAAAAATATTTATGTTATGAATAAAGGGATTTTAGTTGAAAATGGAACTCATGATGAGTTAATGAAAAATGAATCATGCTACTATGAGATGGTTAATAAACAAAATGAATTAGAAATGATAAGGGAGGTTTGCTAATATGAAAAGAAGATCAGGCTTCCAAATAATGAAGAGATTAATTGTTGAATTAAAACCATTAGCTCCAATTATGGCAATAACTATAAGTATGGGGGTTGTTGGTTTCTTAGCTGCAATAGCAATAGCAAGCTTTGGTGCAATAGCTATAGGGGCTTTTATAGGTGATATTACATTTATAAGCTTTACAGGAGCCATGGTAGTTATGGCTGTAAGTGCAGTTTTAAGAGGATTTTTAAGGTATGGTGAACAGTTATCAGGACATTATATTGCATTTAAAATACTTTATATATTAAGAGATAAAATATTTGCTAAGCTTAGAAAATTAGCACCTGCAAAGTTAGAAGGTCAGGAAAAAGGAAATCTTATATCATTAATTACTTCTGATATAGAGCTTTTAGAAGTTTTCTATGCTCATACTATAGCTCCAATATCAATTGCAATAATAACAAACAGTATCATTTCAATAATACTATATGTTATAAATCCATGGTTTGGAATATTATCAGTTATATTCTTCTTAACTGTTGGATTTGTAATACCATATGCTTCTTCAAGCTTAGGTAAAGAAGCTGGAGTTAGATATAGAAATATGTTTGGTGAATGTAATAATTATATACTTGATTCTTTAAGAGGATTAAAGGAAGTTTTACTATTTAAATCTGGTGATGAAAGATTAAATGAAATTAATTCAAAATCACATAGAATAAATGAAAGCCTTGATAAAATTAAAGAACATGAAGGTATAATAAGAGCCATTACAGATTTAACTATAATGATTGCAATATTAACTTTTGTTGGTGTTGGATTTGCACAATATTCAGTTGGAAATATATCATTTACATGGATGCTTGTTGGAATAGTAATAATAGCATCATCATTTGGTCCGGTAGTTGCATTAAGTAACCTTTCAAATACATTACTTCAAACTTTTGCTTGTGCAGAAAGATTATTTGATTTAATTGATGAGGAACCACATGTAGAAGAAGTAGCAGATGGACATGAAATAAAAGGTGAATCAATAGCGTATGATAATGTAACATTCTCTTATCCTAATAGAAAAGAAAAGATTTTTGATACTGCATCAGTTGATATTAAAAAAGGTGATAAAATTGCACTTATTGGTGAAAGTGGAATAGGTAAGAGTACATTTGTTAAACTTATGATGAGATTCTGGGATGTTAATGACGGAAAAATTAATCTTGATAATAAGAACATTAAAGAGGTTAATACAACATCACTTAGAAATAGTCAAACTTTAGTAAGTCAAGAAACATATTTATTTAATGAATCTATATTAGACAATATAAAGATAGGAAATCCAAAAGCTTCAAAGGAAGAAGTTATAAAGGCAGCTAAAATGGCTTCTATACATGACTTTATTGAAACTTTACCTAAGGGATATGATACAAAAGTTGGGGAACTTGGAGGAAATCTTTCTTCAGGGGAAAAACAAAGAATTGGATTAGCAAGAGCATTTTTAAGTAATGGAGATGTTTTAATACTAGATGAACCTACAAGTAATTTAGATACATTAAATGAAGGTGAAATATTAAAGTCAATAAAAGAAAACTGTGAAGATAAGACAATAGTACTTATTTCACATAGAAAATCAACAACTGCTGTTTGTAATAAGACTTATAAGCTTGAAAATAGCAAGTTAGTAGTAAGCTAATTTAAATGGAAGGCTGTATTGCTATGTAATATGAACATACTTAAGAAATTGGGCAAAGGTTCATTTTAACAAATACAGCCTTTTATTAGAAAGCTATATGATAATGATTATCATTAATAGATTAGGAGAAAATTTATATGGGAAAAATTGATAGGGAAAAAAAGACAATAAAGCTAATGATAGATATATATTGTCAAAAGAAGCATGGGAATAAAAAAGGTGAGCTTTGTGAGGAATGTGCAGAGTTATTAGAGTATGCCCATAAAAGATTAAGTTTTTGTAAGTTTGGAGAAAACAAATCAACTTGCTCAAGATGTCCTATTCATTGCTATAAAAAGGACATGAAGGAAAAAGTTAAAGAAGTAATGAAGTTTTCGGGACCAAGACTTATTATTTATAATCCTCTAGAACTTATTAGACATGCATTAAATAAGTAATGGGTATTATCAAAGTATAAAGATTAGGAAATATAAAATTAATAATTTAAAGGGGAGTAAACATGAATAAGGCAAAGAAGTATTTTTATATAACTTTAGGATTTTTAGCACTTGGAATAGGTCTTATAGGTGTAATATTGCCTATATTACCAACAACACCATTTTTATTAGTAACATCATTTTGTTTTGCAAGGGGATCTGAGAGATTTCATACTTGGTTTACAAATTCTAATATTTATAAGAAGCATCTAGAGAGTTTCGTTAAAGAAAGGGCTATGACACTAAAGCAAAAGGTTGTATTATTAAGCTTTGTCAATTTTATGTTAGCTTTTCCTTTAATTTTAGTGGATGTATTACCTATGAGAATAACTATTATTGTATTAATAATAATTAAATTATATTATTTTACATTTAAGGTTAGGACAATTTCTCCAGAAGAAAAGAAAGATATGGAAGCTTCAAAAGGGGAAATGGCTTAGTAGAATATAAACTTATAAAAGAGAAAGTAGGAAGTTGTAACAATGGAAAGAATATCATCTATGTTTTTTTGCTTATCATTATTAATTTATTATATATTAAAATTATTTAAGGTAAAAAAGAGTATATGCGTAAAAACACATATAGTTTTAGGAAGTATATCAGTTTTGGCTATGATAGCTGAATTTATTTTAAGAATTGGACAAGAAGGATTTATAAAGTATATTGGTTTTGCAGTTATTATGATTGTAATTGGAATAACTGGAGTTATGATGAAAAATAACTATAAATTATATAAGAAAATCCATATTATATTTACTATAGGGTTCTTTGTATATTTACCTATAGCTATTAAATTTCTGTAATTAATAAAAAATAATATTATAAATTATTATAGGCTTTACAAGTAAGTAAAGTCTTTTTTTTGTGTTTGTGATTTATATAATGGAAATTTGGTAATGCTTATTTAATGAGGTGTTGCTCAAATGAATATCAATAAATATAAGGATTTAAGCAATCCGTTAGTATATATTTTTATTACATTTATATTATCGTCTATTTCATATGAAGCATATAGCAAGAATAAGTTGATGGGAGTTTTTTATGTATGTAGTTTTTTTGCCTTTATATTATATTTTAAGGGTATAAAGATAACCATATTAATCTTTCTATTTTTTGTTGTAGCTTTAAATAATAACATATGGTTTTATTCTTATATTCCTAAGGATATAGAGGCTATTAGGATAACTAATATTAGTAATTATTATTATGCTAAAGGAGAAATTAACGGGCGTATAGTAAATTTATATAATATTAATCAAGAAATTAATGTTGGTGATAAATTAATTGCAAGAGGGGAGTTTAGCAAGGATATAAATATTGTAAAAGGAATAGTAGGAGATTATAAAATAGAAGAATATTACATAGAGAAAGATGATATTATTTCTAAGTTTTATAAAAGAAGAGAAGAATTATTTAATAAAATAAGTGAAAAGCTAGGTAGAAGAAAAGCAGCGTTGATTACTTCAGTATCAGTTGGATATAAAAGTGAATTAGATGAGGATCATAAGAGTTTAATGAAAAATTTAGGTATATCTCATGCTATTTCAATATCAGGATTACATTTAGCATTAGTATATAGTATTTTAAAAAGAATATTTGGAGTTAAATTAAGTTTGGTTATAGCATTTGCTTATGTGCTATTTACAGGGGCACCAGCTTCGGCTGTAAGAGCTTATATAATGATATTGATATTAAACCTTGGAATGGTTGTTAAACGTAATTATAGCCCTCTAGCAGCCTTGTCGCTTGCAGGTATAATAATTATACTTATAAAGCCATATGATATTTATAATTTAGGATTTATATTATCTTTTTTAGCAACACTAGGAATAATATTATTTAGTAAAAAATTAAATAAAAAGCTTTATAGGCTACCTAATTTATTCAGAAGTACAATTGCAATTTCAATTAGTGCTCAAATACTAACCTTTCCTATAATTTTATTGTATTTTAATGAAATATCCTTAAATTTTATAATTGGTAATATCATAGTTGTTCCATTTATTAATATATTAGTTGTCTTTGGAAATTGTCTTGTATTCTTTGAGTATATTCCTATTTTATTTAATTTTAGTTTGTATATTTGTCATTATATAATTAAATACATAGATGTTATTATGTATAAACTTGATAGTTTTTCTTTTGGCTTAGTTTATTTACATTATACTATTGCTTATTTTTATGTAGGGATACTAGTAACATATTATTTTTATAGAAAAGGATTTAAAGTGTTTTTATATTATCCTTTAATTATAGGAATATATACATTTTTATTAATATATAGTCCTTTTCTTAAAATAAAATATTATAATGATGGAGCACTTTTAATAAGTTATAGAGGGGAGCGGGTTTTGATTCAAACCAAGGAAAAGGTTGATGAAGAAAAATTAAAAGCTGTATGTCTTACAAATAGTATATTAAATGATTTAAATAAGATTAAAATAGATAATAAAATAACTTTAACTAAAAAAGGTGAAAATTACATTTTAACTACAGATAAAAATGAATATTTGCTATTTGTGAATTATGAAAAAAATAATAATGATTATGATATAATAGATTTTAGAAAAGGTGATATAAATGAAATAACGTTATTTAATGATGAGGTTATTAACAATTAGTGAGGAGTGGCATTAAACATTGATTAATATAGATGTTCTAGAAGGAGAACTTAAAAAAAATAATATTGAAAATGGATATATATTTTGTGGGTTAGATGAGGAATTAATTAAATCAAGTATTGATCCAATAATTAAGAAGGTTGTTGATAAAGATTTTTTAGATTTAAATTTTATAAAATTAGATGGTTTAACAACTACTTTTGATGAAATAGAAAATGCTTGTGAGACATTGCCTTTCTTTGGAGAAAAAAAGGTTGTATTAGTATATAGAGCTAATTTTCTAAAGGATAAACCGGATAAAGATGGAGCAAAAACATATACAGAACTTTTAAAATACATAAAGGACTTACCAAAGCATACAGTACTAATTATGTATTATTTATTTAATGATAAGAGAGATACTCCTAAAAAAAATAAAAAGCTATCTACTTTAGATAAATATGTTAAAGTTGTTCATTGTGATAAACTAAAAAAAGATAAATATTATAAAAAAGTTGAAGATTTATTTAAAGAAAAGGGAAGAAGCATAGGTAAAATTCAATTAAGATATTTTGCTGATAAGGTTCAAAATAATTTTGATATTATTAAAAGGGAAGTAGATAAATTAGATTGTTATGCAATTGGGAGAGAAATAACTAAGGAAGATATAGATAAATTAATACAAAATAAAAGTGAAGATGATATTTTTGATTTAGTTGAATATATTTCTATAAGAAGAGTTGAAAAGGCAATAGATTTATTAGATGAACTACTATTTAAAGCAGATCAGCATATGCTAATTATTTCATCTATAGGGAATCATTTTAAAAGATTATATGAAATAAAAGTATATTTAGGAAGAGGTAAAAGGTTAGATTTCTTTATGTCTAAATATAGATTACCTCAATTTGTATGTGAAAAATTAATGAATCAAGCATCTAAGTTTAGTATAAAACAGTTAAGTGAACTCATTAAAGTATGTGTTAATACTGAAACAAAATTAAAATCATCAACAACAGATAAGCAAATGGAAATGGAACTTATGTTATTTAAAACATTTATGGTCAAATAAAATTTTAAATTTTCATAATAAAAAAAGTGTAAAATAATAGCCGGTGATAACTCACCGGCTTCTTATTTTATTACGCCATAGCGTTTAACTTTGCAGCTAATCTTGATTTCTTTCTAGCAGCCATGTTCTTATGAACAGTACCTTTTTGAGCAGCCATGTCTAAAGACTTAGCAGCTTTAACGAATAAAGCTTTAGCTTCTTCAACGTTATTAGCAGCAACAGCAGCTTCAAACTTCTTTATAGCAGTTTTTAATGCTGATTTAATCATTCTGTTTTGTAAAGTTTTCTTTTCAGTAACTTTAATTCTTTTCTTTGCTGATTTAATGTTTGCCATTCAATTCACCCCCTTGATATTTTATAGGGCCTCTGCAGTTTTTTGGGGAAATCTGCGTACGAGTTCATTTTCAACAAATCATATTATAACACCTAAAGTTTTTAAGTTCAAGTATGAAATTAAAACTTATTTGGGAAAATAAATTTGATGACTAAGAAATTTTAGGAGGAACGTTATGATAAATGTAAGAACAGACCTTGCAATTGAAGCAAAACAGGCATATACAGAAGAAAATAAAAGAGAGCTTGATGGAGTAAAAGTAGATGAAGAAATGGAAGGGGAGGTTAAAATTACTACAGTAACCATAGAAAGTGATGAAGCAGGAAAGGAACTTGGTAAGCCAAAAGGACATTATATTACAATAGATTTCCCAGAATTCACACCATATGATGGCGAATCAATGGATGAATTATCATTAATTGTAGGAAGGGTAATGAAAAAGCTTGTAGATATTTCTGAAGATAAGTTAGCATTAGTGGTTGGACTAGGAAACTGGAATGTTACTCCGGATGCATTAGGACCAAAAGTTGCAGAAAAAATAATGGTAACACGACATTTAAAACAAGTAATGCCAGATGCTATTGATGATTCAGTAAGACCAGTATGCGCTATTGCTCCAGGTGTGCTTGGAATAACAGGAATTGAAACCGGAGAAATAATTAAATCATTAGTAGAAAGAATAAAGCCAGATTTAGTTATATGTGTAGATGCATTAGGTTCAAGAAAACTTGAAAGAGTGAATAGAACAATACAAATAGGAGATACAGGAATATCACCAGGAGCTGGTGTAGGAAATCATAGAATGCAAATTAATGAGCAAAGTTTAGGAGTGAAAGTTTTAGCTGTAGGTGTGCCTACAGTAGTTGATGCTGCAACAATAGCAAATGATACTATGGATTTATTATTAGATGACTTAATAAATAAATCACAAAAAGGAAAAGAGTTTTATAATATGCTAAAAAGTGTAGATAGAAATGAGAAAAATATGCTTATAAGAGAAATATTAAATCCATCATTTGGGGATTTAATGGTTACTCCAAAGGAGGTTGATACAGTAATAGAGTCATTAGCTAAAATAATAGCTAATGGAATAAATATCGCAATTCAACCCAATATGGATATGGAAGAGATAAATAAATTCATGAACTAATGAAAAAAAGTGAAAAACACTTTTTTAGTTAGAAGTTATAAGTTAGTAGTTTGCACCTAAACTACTAACTTATAACTATTAACTCTTAACTAATAAAACCAATTTGTTTATAAAATTATTAATAATTATGTAAATCCCACCATATATATAGGGTGAGGAGGGATTTACAATGCAGTGGGTTAATGGTAATAAAAAGGCTAAAAAGAAAAAGCATATTAGTATAGGATATATAATATTGTTAGTTCTTATGATTATATTTGCAATAAGAGCAGTAAAGGTTGTAAATAGTTATAGTGAGCGTGGTGGACTAGCATATGTGCAGTTACTTAATTATTCAATGCCAGTTGTTGAAACACAAATATATGATAGTACAGCATATAGGGAAAATAAAGTAAGTTTAAAAAGAGTTATAGTAGAAGCGTTAGGTCTTAATAATATATCTACATATGGAATAGTTGGAAGTGAAGTTTCATTTTTTAAAGAAATATCTAACCATACTGGTGATTCGGGGGCCAAGGCTAAATCTACTTTTAGTTTCTTTGAACCATATGTGATGAAAGAAGAAAGTATAGCTAGAGTTACTGAAGAGGAGAAAGCTGAATTAGAAAAAACAAGTGAGGCATATAATCCTTCTCTAAAAAAGACATTAGATGCATCAAATGTAGAAATATTAATTTATCATACCCATACGCATGAGGGATATGCTGAAGCAGGATCAGATACAGAACAAGAAGATTTTAGTGTTGTAGGAGTAGGTGATGTATTAGCACAAGAGTTGCAGGAGGGATATGGTATTTCAGTTATTCATGATAAGACTATACATGATACTAGTCCATATGATCAGTCATATTATAGATCAGAACCTACAGTTCAAAGTTATATAAATCAATTTCCTAATTTAAAGTTAATTATAGATTTGCATAGAAATAGTGGACCTAGTAAAGAAGCAACAACAACAGTAATAAATGATCAAAGTTTAGCAAGATTATTATTTGTTACATCAAAAAATTCACCTAATTATTCACAAATGATGGAAGCAGTAAATGGAATGATTTCTATTTCTGAAGAACTTTTCCCAGGATTAATGGGAGAGGGAAAAGATGGTACGGGATTATATGAATATAATCATGGCTCTAACACATTTAATCAAAAATTGAGTCCGGCATGTATATTAACAGAATTTGGAACTGATCTTAATACTGCACAAGAAGCTAAATTGAGTGCAAAATATCTAGCTAGAGTTATTGCAGAGTATTTAAATAAATAGTAAATAGTTGAATAAAAAAAATAAAATTGAGCATCCTTATAGCTAAGTACTAGGGGGTGCTTTTTATGTTTAAATTGATAAAAAAATATTTTGTACCATTAGTAGCGGTTATTTTATTGATAATAGGATTTGTTAAAATAAATATTGTAAATACTGAATCATTATCACCATTAGGAACTACTGATGATAACTTTAAAGTTGTTAGTACGGAATTTGGTGAAGACTTTCAAGAGTTTATAATGGATAAGAGTCCTGTGAAAATTTATGTTGGTGAAAAAAATGATGGCCTTGCTACAGTTAAGGTGTATGATAAGTCAATTAATTTAACTAATAATAATTTTCTTATTAATTCAATAAAGACTTTAGGAAGTTATATTAGTAATACTTGTTCAAGTTTAAAGGATAAAATAATTAAAATTACAAAAACTAAAAATGAAAATATAAAAAATGAAGATAATAATAAGAGCGAATTTGATAAAAGTGTAGATGAATTTATAAAAAATAATAGTAATTAGTGTGTAGTAATGAAGGATAATATCATTTCAATGCTATTATCCTTGACACTTACTCTATACTCTATGTTATAATTTAGCTTGATTTAACAATATGGGGGTGAAGAAGCTGCTAATTTTATAGCAGTTAAGATATATGCAAAGTAATAGACAATCAAAGATTAGAAACTTTTCAATAGTAGCACATATAGACCACGGTAAGTCAACCCTAGCGGATAGATTATTAGAAATTACAGGGACTCTTACTCAAAGAGAAATGGAAGAACAAGTTCTTGATAATATGGAAATCGAAAAGGAAAGGGGTATTACAATTAAGTCTCAAGCAGCAAGACTTATTTATAGACGTGCTGATGGCGAAGAATATATATTAAACTTAATTGATACACCAGGACACGTAGACTTTACATATGAGGTTTCAAGAAGTTTAGCTGCTTGTGAAGGTGCAGTGTTAGTAGTAGATGCAACACAAGGAATTCAAGCACAAACATTAGCAAACTGCTATTTAGCATTAGATAATGATTTAGAAATTGCACCAGTAATAAATAAGGTTGACTTAGCATCAGCTAGACCTGATGAAGTTAAGCAAGAAATTGAAGATGTTATAGGGATAGAAGCAGAAGATGCACCTATGATATCAGCAAAAACTGGATTAAATGTTGAGCAAGTTTTAGAAACAATAGTAGAAAAGGTACCAGCACCTTCAGGAGATGAAGAAGCTCCATTAAAAGCATTAATATTTGACTCTTATTATGATAGCTATAAAGGTGTAGTTTGTTATGTAAGAATTAAAGATGGTGTTGTAAAACCAGGAACAAAAATAAAGCTTATGGCAACTAATAAGATTTATGATGTAACTGAAGTAGGAGTATTTACTCCAAAGTTCTTACCAATTAGTGAACTTAGAGCTGGAGATGTTGGATATATAACAGCATCTATTAAAAATGTTGCTGATGCTAGAGTTGGTGATACTATAACTGAGGCAGATAGACCTACAGCAGAGCCATTGCCAGGATATAAAAAGGCTATACCTATGGTTTATTCAGGTATTTATCCAGTTGATGGTGCTAAATATGATGAGTTAAAAGAAGCATTAGAAAAATTACAAATTAATGATGCAGCTTTAGATTTTGAACCAGAAACATCTATAGCTTTAGGATTTGGTTTTAGATGTGGATTCTTAGGATTACTTCATATGGAAATAATTCAAGAAAGAATTGAAAGAGAGTTTAATTTAGATATTATAACAACAGCTCCTTCCGTTGTTTATAAGGTAACTAAAACAGATGGAGAAGTTTTAGACTTAACTAATCCAACAAACTTACCAGAACCAACAGAAATTGATTATATGGAAGAGCCAGTTGTTAAAGCATCTATTATTTCACCAACTGATTACGTTGGAGCAATAATGGATTTATGTCAAGAGAGAAGAGGAACGTTCATAGATATGGAATATCTAGAAACTACAAGAGTTTGTATTAACTATGATATGCCATTAAATGAAATAGTATATGATTTCTTTGATACATTAAAATCAAGAACAAGAGGTTATGCTTCATTTGACTACGAATTCAAAGGATATACAAAAACAGAGCTTGTTAAGCTTGATATATTATTAAATGGAGATATAGTTGATGCTTTATCAATGATAGTTCCAAAAGAAAGAGCTTATCATAAAGGAAGAGGAATTGCAGAAAAACTTAAGGAAATTATTCCAAGACAAATGTTTGAGGTTCCAATTCAAGCAGCAGTAGGATCTAAAGTAATAGCTAGAGAAACAGTTAAAGCTATGAGAAAAGACGTACTTGCTAAATGTTATGGTGGAGATATTTCAAGAAAGAAGAAGCTTCTTGAAAAGCAAAAAGAAGGTAAGAAGAGAATGAGACAAGTGGGATCTGTAGAAGTACCACAAGAAGCATTCATGGCTGTTCTTAAAGTAGATTAATAAAGGAAAAGACATTGCAGTTGCAATGTCTTTTTTGTTAAATAATAAGTATGAGTTAATAATCAGGAAGTAAGAATTTTTGAAAAAATAAGATTAGTATAAAATAATAAATATATTTTAGAAACTTTATAATGAGTTTTAAATATAACTTGCTACTTGTCACTTGAAATTAAATAACTTGGAGGATGAAATAATGAAAGAAATTAGTTTATATGTACATATACCATTTTGTAAGCAAAGGTGTTTTTATTGTGATTTCCCTACATTTGCAGGAAAAGAACAATATAGAGAGGAGTATGTAAATGCATTAATTAAGGAAATAGATGAAAAATGCTCGGATTATGTAATTAAAACTATTTTTATTGGCGGAGGAACACCATCTCATTTAGAAACTGAAGAATTAAAGAAATTATTAAAAGCTATAAATAAATTAAAATTTAAGGATAATATTGAGTATTCAATGGAATGCAATCCAGGAACATTATCAAAAGAAAAATTGTTGGTAATGAAAGAAAACGGAGTAAATAGAATAAGTTTTGGATTACAATCATGTAATGATAAATTACTTAAACAAATTGGTCGTATTCATACATTTAGTGAATTTTTAGAAAACTATAATCTTGCTAGAGAAATTGGATTTAATAATATTAATGTGGATTTAATGTATGGATTGCCAAATTTAACGATAGAATTATGGAAAGATACATTAAATCAAATATGTAAGTTAAAGCCAGAACATATTTCAGCGTATAGTTTAATAATAGAAGAGGGAACAGCTTTTTATAAAATGTATGAAAATAATAAGTTGAATCTTCCAGCAGAAGATGAAGAAAGAATTATGGATAAATTAACTAAGAATATATTAAAAGAAAATGGATACCATCAATATGAAATTTCTAATTATGCAATAAATGGAATGGAATGTGAACATAATAAGGTTTATTGGTCTTTAGAAGATTATATTGGAGTTGGATGTGCAAGTAGTTCATATATAAATGGAATAAGAAAAGTAAATGAAAGTAGTATTAGTAAGTATATAAAAAAAATAAAGCAAAATGAGAATGTTGTTGTAGAAGAACATATTAATTCTATAGAAGATGAAATTGAGGAATTTATTTTCATGGGATTAAGAATGTTAAAAGGTATAGATTTAGTAAAGTTTAAGAAAAAATTTGGTGCAAATATTGGGAGTATATATAGCAAAGCCATTGAGAAGAATATAAAAGATGGTTTATTAATTTTAAATAATAATAATATGTTTTTAACTACAAAAGGAATAGAAGTATCTAATTATGTAATGTCTGACTTTATATTAGATAAGTAAAAAATAAAACACTAAGAAAAGAGGAGTATTATAGAGATGGAAAGAGATATTCAAGAAAAAACTAAATTATATAAAAAAATAGTTGAAAATTTGAAGAAATATGAAATTGACAAAAAAAACAAATAAGAATATATTGATAATGTAGTCATTAGCACTCGAGTTAAATGAGTGCTAACAATAGGGGTGATGAAATGGCTATTGATGAAAGAAAAATTAAAATACTTCAAGCCATTATTAATGACTATATAGTAACAGGAGAACCTGTTGGATCAAGAACAATAGCTAAGAAGTATGATTTAGGTGTAGGATCTGCAACCATCAGAAATGAAATGGCGGATTTAGAAGAAATGGGTTATTTAGAGCAACCTCATACATCAGCAGGAAGAATACCTTCTAGTAAGGGATATAGGTTATATGTTGATAAGTTAATGGAAACACCAAAGCTTAGTAAAGATGAAGAGCTTAGAATTAAAGAATATTTAATTAATTCAGCTATGCATGAAGTTGATACAATATTAAAAGAAGCTTGTGTTTTATTATCAGAGTTAACAAATTTAACTTGTATAGTTCAAACACCTTCTATGAAGAGAAGTTATATAAGATCACTACAATTAATAAGAATAGATGATTCTAATTTAATTGCTGTAATAGTAACTGATAGTGGTGTTATTAAAAATCATAGAATTAAAGTAAATAATGTACCAAGTAATGAAGAACTTATTAGAATAAATGAGGTATTAAATTCAAAGCTTAAGAATTTGACAATAGAAGCTATAAATTTAGAAGTCATTAATGAACTTAAGAATGAACTAGTAGGATTCGATGATTTATTTAATGCAATGCTTCCAGCTTTATATGATAGTTTAAATAATAATTCAAAGTCAGATTTGGTAGTTGAGGGAACAACCAACCTTTTCAATTATCCAGAGTATAATGATATTGAAAAGGCAAAGGAAGTACTTCAATTAATAAGTAATAAGGATTGTGTTATAGAACTATTAGAGAATAGTGGAGATATATCAATAAAAATTGGTGATGAAAATTATATTCCGGAAGCTAAGGAGTGTTCAGTAATTACAGCAGAATATTCTTTAGGAGGAAGACCTATTGGAAGTATTGGGCTGATTGGTCCACAAAGAATAAATTATTCAAAGGTAGTTACTATAATGGCTCAAGTTATAAAAGAGTTAAACAAAAGTCTTAAAGACCAAGAGTATTGATTAAAATGAGAAGAGGTGTAAAGATGGAAGAAAATAAAGATATAAAAGATGAAGATATAATCGTTGAAAATGAACCAGTTATAGAAGATACAGATAATGTAGATAAAGCTGAAGCTGCAGAAGCTGAGGAAATCGTAGAAGAATATAGTGAAAATGATGATTTATCTTTAATAAGAAAAATGAAAGATGAAAATAAAAAACTTTCTAATGAAGTAGAAGCTTTAAAAGAAAGATTACTTAGATTAACTGCTGAGTATGACAATTATAGAAAAAGAACGGCTAAGGAAAAGGAAGGAATATATACAGATGCTTGTACAGATGTATTAAAGGAAATGCTTCCTGTAGCTGATAATTTAGAAAGAGCTTTAGCAGTAGATGGAAATGTAGAAGATCTTAAAAAAGGCGTTGAGATGACAATAAAAGGATTCTTAAACTCTTTAGAAAAATTAGGTGTTGAAGAAATTGATACAACTAATGGTTTTGATCCAAATTTACATCAAGCAATTTCAGTTGTTGAAGATGCAAATTTATCAAGTAATGATGTAGCTCAAGTATATCAAAAAGGATATAAGAGAGGCGATAAAGTAATCAGATATTCAATGGTTACTGTAGCAAAATAGTAATTAAGTAAATTTACAATATAGATATGTAAAATTCAAGGAGGAAATATATTATGGGAAAACTAATAGGTATTGCTTTAGGTACACCAAATTCATGTGTAGCTGTTATGGAAGGTGGAGAACCAGTAGTTATCACTAACTCAGAAGGTGCTAGAACTACTCCATCAGTAGTTTCATTCCAAGCTAATGGTGAAAGATTAGTAGGACAAATTGCTAAAAGACAAGCAATTACAAACCCAGAACACACAATAATTTCAATAAAGAGAGAAATGGGAACAGATCATAAAACTAAAATTGATGATAAAACTTACTCACCACAAGAAATATCAGCAATGATACTTCAAAAGATTAAAGCTGATGCAGAAGCATACTTAGGTGAAACTGTATCTCAAGCTGTTATCACAGTTCCAGCTTACTTTAATGATGCTGAAAGACAAGCGACTAAAGATGCTGGTAGAATAGCAGGATTAGAAGTATTAAGAATAATAAACGAACCAACAGCTGCTTCATTAGCTTACGGATTAGATAAGACTGATCACAGCGAAAAGATATTTGTTTATGACTTAGGTGGAGGTACATTCGACGTATCTATCCTTGAATTAGGTGATGGTGTATTCGAAGTATTATCTACAAATGGAGATACTCACCTAGGTGGAGATGACTTTGACCAAAAGATTATTGATTATATAGCAAATGATTTTAAATCACAATATGGAATTGACTTAAGAAATGATAAGAGTGCAGTTCAAAGATTAAAAGAAGCTGCAGAAAAGGCTAAGATTGAATTATCTTCATCAATGCAAACAAATATCAACTTACCATTCATTACTGCTGATGCTACAGGTCCAAAGCATATTGATATGAACTTAACTAGAGCTAAATTCAATGAATTAACTCATGATTTAGTTCAAAGATCAATTGAACCAATGAAGAAAGCATTATCAGATGCAGGTTTAACAATTGGTCAAATTGATAAAGTAATCTTAGTTGGTGGATCAACAAGAATACCAGCTGTTCAAGAAGCTGTTAAGAACTTTACAGGAAAAGAACCTTCAAAGGGAGTTAACCCAGATGAATGTGTAGCTATGGGTGCTGCAATTCAAGCAGGTGTATTAACTGGTGAAGTTAAAGATGTATTATTATTAGATGTTACTCCATTAACATTAGGTATTGAAACTTTAGGAGGAGTTGCAACTCCATTAATTGAAAGAAATACAACTATACCAGCTAAGAAGAGTCAAATATTCTCAACAGCTGCAGATGGTCAAACATCAGTTGAAATTCACGTTGTTCAAGGTGAAAGACAAATGGCAACTGACAACAAGACTTTAGGAAGATTTACTTTATCAGGAATAGCTCCAGCTCCAAGAGGAATTCCTCAAATCGAAGTTACATTTGATATAGATGCTAATGGTATTGTTAAAGTATCTGCTATGGATAAGGGAACTGGTAAGGAAGCAAATATTACAATTACTGCATCAACTAACCTTTCAGATGAAGAAGTAGAAAAGGCAGTAAAAGAAGCAGAAAGATTTGCTGAAGAAGATAAGAAGAGAAAAGAATCAATCGAAACTAAGAACAATGCAGACCAATTAGTTTATCAAACTGAAAAGCAATTAGAAGAACTTGGTGACAAGATTTCTGCTGATGATAAGGCTAAAATTACAGCTAAATTAGATGCATTAAAAGCTGTTAAAGATGGAGAAGATTTAGAAGCTATTAAGAAAGCTACTGAAGAATTAACTCAAGAGTTCTATGCTATATCATCTAAGATGTATGCAGATGCACAAGGTGCAGCAGGAGCTCAAGGTGCAGGATTTGATCCAAACAACATGGGTGGAGCAAATGCTAACCAAGGTCCAGCTCATGATGACAATGTTGTAGATGCTGATTTCGAAGTTAAAGATGAAAAATAATAAATAATAAATAATTAGATAGGGAAGACAATAGTCGTCTTCCCTTTTTAAAAGTTAAAGTGTTTACGAAAAAAGTTTTAAGTGATAATATAGACTAATGTAAATATAAATAAGGTGGTGACGTTATAGATGGCAAATAAAGACTATTATGCTGTGCTTGGACTTGAAAAAGGTGCAAGTGATGATGAGATAAAAAAAGCCTTTAGAAAGCTAGCTATTAAATATCATCCTGATAAGAATCAAGGGAATAAGGAAGCAGAAGAAAAATTTAAAGATATAAATGAAGCATATCAAGTGCTTTCTGATCCAGAAAAGAAAGCAAGATATGATCAATATGGTACTGCAGACTTTGATGGAAGTGGATTTGGTTCAGGTGGTTTTGGTGGATTTGACTTCTCTGATATGGGAGGTTTTGGAGATATATTTGAAAGTTTCTTTGGTGGAGGCGGTGGCTCTTCAAGAAGAAGAAATGGACCTATGAAAGGTGCTGATATAGAATATACTTTAAATCTAACATTTGAAGAAGCTATCTTTGGAGTTGAAAAAGAAATTACAATTAACAGAAATGAAAATTGTGAATCTTGTAGAGGAACAGGTGCTCAACCTGGAACTTCGCCAAAGACATGTCCAACTTGTAATGGAAGCGGTCAAGTAAGGATGCAAAGACAAAGTCCTCTTGGAAGCTTTGTAACAACTTCTACATGTGATAGATGTGGTGGTAAAGGAACAATTGTTGAAACACCATGTTCAAGCTGTAGCGGAAGAGGAAAAGTTAGAAAGACTAGAAAAATAAAGATTAATGTTCCTGCAGGTGTAGATACTGGTAATGTTATGCCACTTAGAGGACAAGGGGAACATGGTTCTAATGATGGGCCTCCAGGAGATTTATATATTAGAATAAATGTGGCTAAATCGAAACAATTTGATAGAAGAGGAAATGACATATATATTGAAACTCATATATCAATGGGTAGAGCTACATTAGGTGTAGAAATTACTGTTCCTACGGTTGATGGAGAAGTTAAATATACTATTCCAGCAGGTACTCAATCAGGAACAATGTTTAGATTAAAAGGAAAAGGAGTTCCTAAGGTTCATTCATCAGTAAGAGGAGACCAATATGTTAAAGTAGTTGTTGATATTCCTAAGAACTTAAATTCAAAGCAAAAAGAAGCTTTAGAAGCATTCATGGAAGCTTGTGGAGAAAGTATAGATGGAGAAATAGTGCATAAAAAAGGCCTAAAGGATCTATTTAATAAGAAATAAAAAAGATGTTGCAATGTGCAACATCTTTTTTATTTTACAAATTCATTTAATATTTTAATAGCTTCTTCCGTTCTTTCAGAGCTAATAGCAACTGTTAATATAGTATTCTCTGGAAAGCTGATATTATCTAAAAGATTAAGCTTGTCTACTTTTAATCCATAAATATGCTCATTGCCATCAGAATCTTTAGATCTAACTAAATCATCTTTACTAAAGCTTAGTGAGTTAAATCCATCTAAAGTAGTTAAATCTGCTAGCATATTGTTAGAAGTAAAGTAATTGAAATAGTTTTCATTTAAGAAAAGTAAATCAATTTCATTTGCAGCTAGTTTAACAGCAAATGCTTGTGTAGTGGTAGGGTCATCGCCATAATTAGAATTTGGGTCTATAGTCATTGAATCAATAAAAATAGAGGTTTTTTTATTATCATCTAAAAGCTTTTCATTTAATGTATCTTTTAATTCTGTTAATTGAGATGTATCCATATTAGAACTAAGATAAGTTAAATTGCAATAAGTATCTTGTTTTGTATACATTGAATATCCTATGTAACATACGATTATTATTGCGGCTATAGTACCGAAGATAGGAAGTTTGTAATAATCAAATATAAATTCTAGTTTTTTCTTTCCTTTTAATGTATTGTATTTTTCTTTTGTAGATATTTCTGAATCTAATCTAGGTTTGATTTTTTTATCATTCATTGTTATTCTCCTTTTATATACCATATTATATTTATTTTAAGAAAAAAATACAAAAAAAGCAATTGATATAAATCTTAAAAATTGGTAAACATTAAGAAAGATAATGGTAATCATTAAATAATCAAATATTTAAATAATAGAAATGTATTGTAATTAATAATATAATTAAATTGTTAATATTAATTCATCAAATAAGGAATATTAAAAAAGAGTAGTAATAATTATGAGGTGATAAGATGAAAGATATAAAAAAAGTGCTTTTACCGGAAATTGAAGAGTTTAGAAAAGTCGGTCATAAGTTTGTAAATGGAGAAATATCTGTAATGGATTTTAAAGGTCAATCAGGCGGTATGGGTGTATATGCTCATCGTGGTGGAAAAGAATTTATGATTAGACTTAGAATACCATCAGGGATAATTACTATGCCTCAATTTAAATTAATATGTGATTGGGCAGATAAATATAAATTAGGAGGATTACATTTTACTACGCGTCAAGCTATTCAATATCATGGTATTTCAATTGATGATGTATGTAATTTAATGAATGATGCATTAGAAAATGATATATATACAAGAGGTGCAGGTGGGAATTTCCCAAGAAATGTTGCGTTATCTCCATTGTCTGGAGTAGATAAGGATGAAGCATTTGATCCTACTCCATATGCTTTAGCAACTGGTGAATATTTTATGGAAAGAATAACTACTTACAAATTACCTAGAAAGCTTAAAGTATCTTTTTCAAATGGTTCAAGTGATACAGCACATTGTACAATACAAGATTTAGGTTTCTTAGCTGTTAGGAAAGATGGAAAAGATTATTTTAGAGTGTATTTAGGAGGCGGTCTTGGAAGAAATCCTAAGGTTGCATTATTATATCCTGAATTAATTGAACCATCTGAAGTTTTAAATTATGTAGAAGCAATGGTTAGATTATTTAAAGCTGAAGGAAATTATGAAAATAAAGCTAAAGCTCGTATAAGATATATTGTTGACAAATTAGGGGAAGAAGGTTTTATTTCTGAATATAAAAAATATGTAGATGAAGTAAAATCAGAGTGTAATTATAAGGTTGATTGTAAGGCTACAGAATATAATAAAGCTGGAATAAAAACTAATATCTCAAATAGTAGATTAGTAGAACAAAAGCAATGTGGTTTATACAGTGTATATGTACATCCAGTAGGCGGACAAATTAAAGTAAATGACTTAAAGGCGATATATGAAACTTTAAGTAAATTTGATAATCCAGAAATAAGACTATCAATGACTGAAGGTGTGTATTTTAGAAATTTAAATGGAAAAGAAGCAGAAGAGTTATTAGAGTTAACTAAACATATTGGAGGTTCAAATGATTTTGAATATAGTGTTTCATGTATAGGGGTACCTACATGTCAAATAGGTATAGCTGAAAGCCAAGCTGCTTTAAGTGAAGTACTATCTTATGTTAAAGAAAAAATTTCTAATACGGATTTATTACCTAAACTACATTTTTCAGGATGTGGAAACTCTTGTGGGGTTCACCAAATTAGTGAAATAGGATTCACTGGTAAAAAGAAAAGAATCAATGATGTTGTACAAGAAGTTTATGAAATTTATGTAAATGGAAACTGTGTAGAAGGAGAAACAAGACTTGGTAAAGCTTATGGTGATATAGCTAGAAAAGATATACCAATGTTCATTTGTGAGCTAGGTAATAAATTAAATGAAGCTAATATAGCATTTGGTGATTATATAAATAGCAATGAAGATGAATTTAAAGCTTTAGTAGAAAAATATAATTGCTAATCAATATTTTAAGTATAAATTTATAAATTGAATTATAATATTGAGATGAGTGCTTAGCTTTATATCAAGGTTATAATTCATTGTCTAGAGGCTAGTATATTCTTAACTTTAACATAAATATATATAAATTAATTAATAATGTTTGGCCATTAGATAAGATATTATGTTTAAAATCTACAATATATCTATTAATAATAGATATATTGTGGATTTTTATTTTAAATAATATAATGTCATAAAGTTGTGATAAGTAATTTAGTTGAAATAAAAGAAATTATCTGTATAATTAATCTATGAACTTAATGAATGATTTGGAGTGAACATAATTATGAGAATGAGAAGAAAGCCTTGGGCAAGACCAGAATTAGAAGGATGTAATTTTTTTATACAAAAGCCAAGTGAATATAAAGGAAGATGGAAAGAGTTTTTTAAAAATGATAACCCAATTTATATGGAGTTAGGTTGTGGAAAAGGAACATTTATGGCAGTTCATGGTTCACAAAATCCAGATATTAATTATATAACAGTTGATATAAAGGATGAAGTTTTAGTTTTAGCTAAAAGAAATATTGAAGCAGCTTATGAAAAGGTAGGACATGAAATTAATAATGTGGCCTTAATGTCTCAGGAAATATTATTAATAGATGAAATGTTAGATGAAAAAGATGTAATAGAAAGAATATACATAAACTTCTGTAATCCATGGCCAAAGGATAGACATAAGAAAAGAAGATTAACACATACAAGACAGCTAGAAAAGTATAAGAAGTTTTTAAAACATGGAGCAGAAATTTGGTTTAAAACAGATGATGATGAATTATTTGAAGAATCACTTGAATACTTTAAAGAATCAAATTTAGAAATTAAATATATTACATATGATTTACATTCTAGTGGATTTGAAGGAAATGTTACTACTGAACATGAAGAAATGTTTACAGCTCAAGGTATAAAAACTAAGTTTTTAATAGCAGAATATAAATAAAAAATACTCAAAGGTTTTAGTGCTGTGAAATACTAAAATCTTTGAGTATTTTTGTTAAAGAAAATTAAATAGTTTAATCAGAAAGTTTTAATTATTAAAAGAGGTGAAGGTGTTTTTTTATTTATATTTCTTACTAATCAATTTATCTAAGTAGATAGACTTAAATTGTTTACTTGCAAGGGCTTGCTTTATTGGATTAGCATTTAAAATAGTTGATAAAACAGAGGCCATAAATCTATGACTGGCAAAAGCTTGATTATCAAAAATTAAATTTTGAAGATTTCCTTTTTCAATAGCTTGAATAATAACTCGGTGAGTAGTGTTTGCGGGAGTTAATATTCTTTGTGATCTAGTCTTTAGTTTTATTGCTTTAGTAGGACAATTTCGAACACATACACCGCAACCTAAACAGATACTTTCATCAATACTTGCTTTTTTGTTTTTTAATGATATTACTTCAATTGGACATATTTTAGTACATTTGCCACAACCAATACAAGCATCATTGTTAACGTATGGAAGGAAGTTAGTAGTTGCTATTGGGTGTAAAGCACCATATTTTTTTACAGCCTTTAAACCTTCGCAACAACAGCAACAACAATTACACAAAAAGCAAATTTCATTTCTAACATTTTCTCCACATTGAACTAAATTATTTTCATAACACATATTTAAAATATCTATACATTCTGATGAATCAATTTTCCTTCCATAACCATTTTTTATTAATGAATAAGCTGTTGAATCAAATGTTAAACAAGTGTCCATAGGCTTACTACAATCTTTACCTAAGTGATGCATTTTATGCCTACAATAACACATGCTTAAAGAAATATGTTTTGCATTTTTTATTAAATAGGTGGCACGTTCGTAATCTAAAATATATAGTGAGTTTTCAGGAGTTGGTGTTGAAGCTATGGTTTCTGGTAAAATATCTTCTGATATAAGAACTCGACCAAATCTAGTTTCTGTTCCTAGAAATAAATCTTTAATAAAATCTTCTTCTACATTGAGATATTGATAAAAGAGTTTAGACAGTAATTTTTGATCAATATCACCACGGACTCTCATAAGTGCAAATTCGAAAAAACCTGCCATTGGAGGTGGAATTACAAATTTTCTTTCACCATTATATTCCGTATCTAAAATTAAAGCCTTACTAGCCAAAGATTCAAGCATAAATTCAGCCTCTGAAAGGGATACATTCCAAATTTTACTTGCCATGGAAATATTGAAAGGTCTAATTGGAAGTTTAGCTACTAGTGCAGCTTCTTCTTCAGTATATAAAACACTTAAGATTTTATAAAGTGTTTCAGAGGGTGGAACACCTTGAGGGAATTTGTTTAATCTATCTTCTAAAGATTTAAAGGCTTCTTTAGCAACTATATGTGACAAATTAATAACCTCCTAACTTAATAATTATTATAAAATTTTACCATAATATAAATAAAACTGTAACTATTAGGTATATAAAAAGATTAAATTGAAAAATATATATAAGTAATAAAAAATTAAATGTATTTAATTTATAACAACTTTATTATCAGTTAAGTATATGTAAACGAAAGTATTTTTTTATAAATAAAATAATTAAATGGAGATACTAATTATATATTAATATTTATTAGAAAAATTTATTGAAAAGATATCTAGGGGTTTTGAATTAAATATTTATTATGTGTATACTTATGCAGTTATATGTTTTTTTTTGTAAATAATAAGAGTTGGTGGTAAATTATGATATATTATATTATTATGATAGTTTTTTCACCTTTTACAGCTATTATACCAGCTGTATTTGCTGTGAATTTATTGATTAAAGGAAAGATAAAAGTAGAAATGAATTATTGGAATATAGGGTTGTTCTGTTTGTTTATATATTCTATGGTTAGTGGAATAGTAAATAAAAGTATTTTATCTTTTATAGCATCATTTGGTTTCTTATTGTATTTTGCATTATGTATATTTGCTCAGAATTATTTTGTTAAAGTAAGTAGAATTAATACAGTATTAAAAACAACGGTATATTTGAGCACTATTGCTGCTATAGGAGGCATTATAGAAAAAATAGCATTTACATTAGTTGGAATGCCAGAACATAGGATTTTTAGTTCCTTTGGAAATCCTAATATGACAGGTGCATGGTTTGGTAATATAATTTTAATAATATTTTATCTTAAAGGTACAAAAAAGGATAAAAGTGAAGGGGTAACTTATAATATTATAATTGTTTTAATAGTGATAGCATTGATGTTAACGGAATCATCAGGTGCTTTTATAGCATTAGTAGGTGGAATATTTATATATTACTTGATGAAGGAAAAAAAAGATTTTAAAGGATTAATTGCTATTTCTATAACAGTAAGTATATTGGCAATTTTATTTATGACAGTTCAGAATAAAGTTGCAAAAACAACGCCTATAGGAGAAATTGTAACATCATTTAATTCAAGGGTTGGAATCTGGAAAGGTGCAATTCAGATGTTTTTAGTAAAACCAATTTTAGGGTGGGGTTTGCTTGGAACATTTGAACATGGATCAAATTTTATTTTTAAAGATGATCCTACTTTACAAAATAAAATTATTTCATTTTTAATTCATCCACATAATTTATGGCTTGCTTTTTTAGTTGGTGTAGGTGTAGTAGGATTAGGAATTTATTTATATGTGAAACTAAATTTATATAGAGATATGATAAAATTATATAAGCAGCATAATAAGTTGTTACCGTTAATTGCATCTATAAATGCTATGGTAATTATTCAAGGAATTGTTGATTGTACATTATATGCACCACAGTTAGGGATAATATTTGTATGTACAGGAGCAATTACGTATAATATGGCTAATGATAAAATGATAAGAAAAGCTAGGTTCATAAAAAGTAAGAAAAGTAATAAAGATATTGTTGCTTGAAAAGGATAAATAGTGGATAACTATAAATAAATAATTCATAGTTATCCTTTTTCTATATAAAATTCTATAGACTTTATGTAAACATATGTGTAAAATATAGTATTAGTCAAAGAGAAAAGATTTGAAAGGATGATTCATAGATGGATGGAACATGGATAGAGGTTAGAGTAATAACTAAGAGTGAGGCATTAGAACCAATATCAGGAATATTTTATAGCTTAGATTGCAAAGGGGTTGCAATAGAAGATCCAGAGGATATTTTAGGAAGAGAACAAGGACCATTAACTTGGGATTTTGCAGATATAAATGTTTTAGAACATAAAGGAAAGGTTGCAGTTGTAAAAGCTTATTTTGCAGAAGAAGATAATATTGAAGATGTTTTAGAGTATGTTAATGAAAGATTAACAGAGCTTAAAGAAATGGGTCTTGACTTAGGTGAAGCTAAGGTTGAGCATGAAAAAATGCATGAAGAAGATTGGGCAAATACATGGAAACAATATTATAAGCCTACAAAGGTTGGAGAAAAAATAGTAGTTAAACCTATTTGGGAAGAATATGAAGCTAAAGATGGTGAATTAGTAGTTGATTTAGATCCAGGAATGGCTTTTGGTACAGGTACACATGAAACTACTAGAATGTGTATTCAATCATTAGAAAAGTATGTTAAAGAAGATAGTACTGTATTTGATGTTGGATGTGGTTCTGGAATATTAGCGATTGCAGCTGCAAAATTAGGAGCTAAATTAGCTGTAGGAGTAGATTTGGATCCTGTAGCAGTAGAGTCTTCTATTGAGAATGTAGGATATAATAAGTTAAAAAATATAGAAATACTTCATGGAAATTTAGTTGAAGTTATAGATGGAAAAGCAGATATAGTTGTTGCAAATATTTTAGCTGAAATAATTTGTATATTAACTGATGATGTTAAAAGAGTACTTAAAGATGGTGGTGTATTTATTACATCAGGTATAATACATGATAGAGTTGATATGGTTTGTGAGAAGCTTGAAGCAACTGGATTTGAAGTTATGGAAAAAAATAGAGATGGTGAATGGAACTGTATAGTTGCCAAGTTAAAATAGTTTTTAGGAGAGAATAAAATAATGCATAAATTTTTTACTCCAAAAGAATTAATTAATGGAGATGTAGCTAAAATCATAGGTGATGATGTAAAGCATATATATAAAGTGCTTAGAATTTCAGAAGGTGAAAAAGTAGTATTAAATAACTGTGAGGGAGCAGAATATTTAGCGAAAGTTACAAATGTAAGTAAACAAGAGGTGTTACTTGAAATAATAGAAAAGCTTGACTTAAATAATGAAAGTGATATTAAAATTTATTTATTTCAAGGGCTTCCAAAGTCTCAAAAGATGGATTTGATAGTTCAAAAAGGTACAGAATTAGGGATAACAGAGTTTATACCAACAATTACTCATAGAGTAGATGTTAAATTAAAAGGTGAGTTTAAAAAATTAGATAGATTAAATAGAATTGCACTTGAGGCTGCAAAGCAAAGTAAAAGAAGTATTGTTCCAAGAGTAATTGAGCCTTTGGAATTTGAAGATGTATTAGGAAAAATAAATGACTTAGATTTATTTATAGTTCCTTACGAAAATGCAGAAAATTTTGGTGTTAAGACTTTAATAAACAAAATCAGAAGTGAAGAAAAGGCTAGCGATATAAAAAGTGTTGGAATATTTGTAGGGCCAGAAGGCGGAATTGAAGAAGAAGAAATAGAAAAGCTAAAAGAAAAAGGTGCTCATATAGTAACCCTTGGAAAAAGAATATTAAGGACTGAAACGGCTGGGTTTGTTGCAACAGCGTTAATACAATATGAGCTAAGTGATTTAGGAGGAAATGATTAATGAAAGTTGCATTTGCTACATTAGGTTGTAGAGTTAATGTGTATGAGTCAGAAGCTATGGCTGAAAAATTCATTAGAGAAGGATATGAAGTTGTAGATTTTAATGAATTTTCAGATGTGTATGTAATAAATACTTGTACAGTTACTAATATGGGAGATAAAAAATCTAGACAGATAATAAGTAGAGCTAGAAGAACAAATCCAGATGCAATAATTGCAGCAGTTGGATGTTACTCTCAAATGGCACCAAAAGAAGTTTCTGAAATACCTGGAGTAGATGTAGTTTTAGGTACGAGAAATAAGGGCGATGTAGTATATTACGTTAATAAAGCTAAAGATGAAGGGCAACCACAGGTTCACGTACAACCAGTACTTCAAAATAAAAAGTTCGAAGATTTAAAAATCGAAGATTATCAAGATAAAACAAGAGCATTTTTAAAAATTCAAGATGGATGTAATAGATTTTGCACATACTGCACAATACCTTATGCAAGAGGTTCTGTTTGCTCAAAGGATCCTGATAAGGTGTTATCAGAGGTTAGAGAACTTGCAGCTCATGGATTTAAGGAAATAATACTTTCAGGAATACATACAGCTTCTTATGGATTAGACTTAGAGGGTAATATAAATTTAATTAACATAATAGAAGAAATAGAAAAGATTGATGGAATAGAAAGAATAAGAATAGGATCTATTGAACCTGCATTCTTTACTGATGAAGTAGTTGAAAAGATTAAAGGATTTAAAAAATTATGTCCACACTTCCATTTATCTCTTCAAAGTGGATGTGATGCAACACTAAAGAGAATGAATAGAAGATATACTGCTGAAGAATATGAAGCATCAGTTAATATGTTAAGAAAAACATTACCTGATGTATCTATTTCAACAGATGTAATTGTTGGATTCCCAGGAGAAACAGAAGAGGAATTTAATGAAACATATGAATATTTAAAGAGAATTCATTTAACTAAAACTCATGTATTTAAATATAGCCCAAGAAAGGGAACAAAGGCAGCTGATATGCCAAACCAATTAGATGGAACTGTTAAAGAAATGAGAAGTAAGGCATTAATAGAATTAAATGACATTAATGAACATGCATTTACAGAAAAGTTCATTGGAAGAGTAATGGACGTATTAATAGAAAAAGAAGTTAAAGATAAGCCAGATTTCTACGAAGGATATACAAGGAACTATATTAAAGTTATAGTACATTGCATGTCAGCTAATATTACTGGTAAAATAGTAGATGTTAAGATAGAAGAAGCTGTAAAAGATTATGCTATAGCAAGCATGGTTTAGGATAGTTAAGAGTTAGGAGTGTATAGTTAATAGTTCATTTTAACTATTAACTATTAGCTATTAACTGGTTAAAAGGGAAACTCCTTCTCTTGAAATCGAAGGAGTAACTTCAATTAGACAAATTGAAAATTTGGAGTTTCAGTTAAAGGAGGTGAGTTTATGGGAGATTGTTTATTTTGTAAAATAGTAGCAGGTGAAATACCATCAAAAAAAATATATGAAGATGATAAGGTCTTAGCTTTTTATGATATAAGTCCAGCTGCTCCTGTTCATTTTTTAGTTATACCTAAAGAGCATATAAGTAGTGCTAATGAATTGGATGAAAAAAATTCCAATATAGTTTCACACATATTCATGGTTATCAATAAAATATTAAGGGAACTAAATATTGCTGATTCAGGCTACAGAATTGTCAATAATTGTGGAGCAGATGGCGGTCAAACAGTAAATCACTTACATTTTCATGTTTTAGGTGCACGTGAATTGAAATGGCCACCGGGTTAATAGAAAAATAGTATAAATAATATTGACATTTTCGTAATAATTATTGTATAATACAATATGTGTTATTAAGCCCGTAGCTGAGTTAAAGATACTAATTTGAGCTAGCGGAGGGAGGGATAATAGATGTCAGAAATCAAAGTTGGAGAAAACGAAACACTAGAAAGTGCGTTAAGAAGATTTAAGAGAAAATGCGCAAGAGCTGGGGTTCTTTCAGAAGTTAGAAAGAGAGAACATTATGAAAAACCAAGTGTTAAGAGAAAGAAAAAATCAGAAGCTGCAAGAAAGAGAAAATTCAAGTAGTTTTTAATTTTTAAAAACGGTATTTAAGTATGCCAACAATAAGAGAAGGCTGCAAGAAAACCGAAAAATATTAAATTTTAAAGTGATTTTAGAATTAATTTTAGAGGTATATATTCTGCATATTGCTAGTAAAAAGACCTGCGGTGTTACGCTTGAGGACGATAAGGTTATAGAGATATTAGCAAAAGAAGTCAAGCAATGTAATTTAATGCTTGAATTTGAAAAGGGAAATAGACAGGATTCTATAAAAGAGGATAAATCTTAATTTGGAATCTTGCTAGGTTACCTTCCTCAGCAATTAAGTGAAGAAGATATTTTACGAATTGTAAAAGAACAGCTACAGAATTGGGTGCATATAGCATGTAAGACATGGGTAAACTTATGTCAGCAGTTAGACCAAAGGTTGTAGATAGAGCAGATGAGAATCTTGTAAGTCAAATTGTTAAAGAGTATTTAAATAGTAAATATAAAAAAAGAACTCAATGTAAATTGAGTTCTTTTTTTTATTTTTGTGATTTTCTTTAAAATTAAATCATAAGGTACAATGAGAGAGTATTTGAAAAAGGGGAGAAGTTATGGAAAAGAAGTTTAATAGAGGAAAAGAGATGTTAGTAGAAAAACTAGATCTTCCTAAAGATGTGATTTTAGATGTACCAAAGATTATTGTTATAGGAAGAAATGAAATAACTATAGAAAATCACAAAGGAATAATGGTATTTGAAAAAGATAGGATAAAGATTAATACTAATATGTCACCTATAGAAATAAAGGGCAATAGTTTTGAAATATTGTATATAGCATCAGCTACAATAACTATTAAAGGTTATTTTGATTCAATTGAATATGTGAGGTGAATGATAAATGGCTTTTGATAAGATAAAAAAGGGAAAAATATTAGTTGAAATTAAAATCGTAAATACCGAAAGATTATTAAATGTATTTTGGAGTAAAAATATAAGAGTATATAAAATAAAAAGAAAAGATGCAGCAACACTAGTATTAGAAATAGATTATTTGGATTATGCTAAAGTTAGGGAGATTATTGTAAATTTAGGTGGCAGAATAAATATTATAAAAAGTAATGGGTTTGTATTTTTTTTAGGTGGTATCAAAAAAAGAATGTCATTAGCAATTGGATCTGTACTTTTTTTAGGAATAATATTTTATTTATCTACTTACATATGGTCTATAGAAGTAGAAGTTCAAAAAAATATTCCTCCATTTGAAATTAGAAAAGAATTAAGTGAAATAGGAATAAAGCCTGGGATATCTAAAGATTCTATTGATGTAAAAGAGATAGAAAAGAAATTAGAAAATATGAGCAATGAAATATTGTGGCTTAGAGTAAGGATTGAAGGTTCTACATTAAAAGTTACAGTTGAGGAAAAGATTAATCCTCCACAAGCTGAAAATTATGAATATGGGAATCTTGTAGCCACTAGAGAAGGAGAAATAAAGAGAGTATATACATTTGCTGGAAGAAGTGCTGTGAAAGCAGGTCAATTAGTAAAAGCAGGTGATGTTATAATTGAAGGTATTGATGGGGCTGAAGGTGGGGAATATATTTTGCCGCCAAGAGGAATAGTGATTGCAAATACGTTTTATGAAAAATCTATAAATGTAAAAGTTAGTGGTACTTCTTTAGAAAGAAGTGGAAGAAAAGATAGTGATATTTATATATCTATTTTTGGTAAGAAAATATACTTGAAAAAGGCTATAAAAGATTTTGAACAATATGATAAAATAGAAAAGAGTGGAAAAATATTTAATAAGGTGTTATATTATGAGAGAGTAGAGAAAGAAATTAATTTATCTCAAGATGAGGCAATTGAAAATTCGGTTAAAGAATTAGAAAACTCATTGTTAAATGATTTAAATAGAGATGCAAAGATAGTTGATAAATTAATAGATAATGAAATGCAGGATGAAGAGAATTTATTAGTAAAGGTAGTATTTGTTGTAGAGCAAAACATAGTTAGTGAAGAAACCGTAGGCTATTAAAATTAGGGGAAGATGAGAAGGTGAACTAAATGAAAGATAAAAGTGATGTTTTAAAAAAGGCGCATATGGATAAGTGGAAAAGAATATTTTTATTTACTATTACAGCTATTTTCATTTATTTTATAATGTTGACCGTTGTCACACCAAAGAGATATAAATTAAATGAAGGTGATATTGCAACAGTAGATATTAAAGCACCACGAGATATAATTGATGAAGAAGCTACTAAAGCTAAGGAACAAGAGGTTACGGCAAAGGTAGAAAAAAAATTTACACTTAAAAATGAAATTAAAATAGAAGCAAGTGAGAATATAAAAAGCTTTTTTGATAAGTTAATTAATTTGAAGAGTAATGATATAGACGAAAAAAGTAAGATAAGTGAGTTGAAAAAAATAGATGCATTTAAGCTTTCAGATGCAGAGTATAAAACTTTGCTAGATTTAAATGTAGATAAGGACACAGAATTACAATGGATAGCATTAACTGCTATAGATAAGGGTTATGAAAAGCAAATAGAAGAAGATAATAGCGAGGATATAGCAGAAGCAAAAACAATTGTTGATGATTATTTATCGAGTCAAGAGTTAGAGTCAAATATTGAAGTTATTTTAAGAGAAATGTGTGAAAGTCAAATTAAAGCTAATTATTTTTTTGATCAGTCTAAAACTGACGAAGCTGTAAAAGAAGCATTAAAAAGTGTTTCTAAGGTGATGATTAAAAAGAATCAAACTATTGTTAAAGAAGGAGAGCCGATTACTCAGCAACAAATAAATATTTTGACAGAACTAGGCCTTGTAGGAGAGGATTTAAGTAAAGATTATATTTATACTTATATAATATTAGCCTTTTTTGTTTTATTTGTATTAGGAATGCAGTATATGTATCTAAAAAAAGAAAAGAAAGAAATCTTAATAGATACAAAATTAGTATTTTTAATTTTATTATTAAATTTATTATCAGTAATTTCGGCAAGAGTATTTACGTTTGTATCATTATTTATAATACCAATAGCTTGTGCTCCTATACTTATGACTGTATTTTTAGATTCAAAGATTTCTATTGTAATAAATTCTTTAAATTTATTGTTTGTAACAGTTATTGTTGGATTTGATCCACAGGTGATTTTGATTGGGATTGTATCAACTATAGTATCGTCAACTACATTGAAGAAAGTTAGTCAAAGAAATGATATACTATATTCAACTGTTTATGTAGCAGCTGCTGTTGCTGTTGTAATTTTATCTAGTGGAATACTTTTATCTAATAATATAAAACAAATATTATTGGATGTGATATTAGCTGTATTTGGAGCATTTATTTCAGGAATTCTAGCAATGGGGTTATTACCATTTTTAGAATCAAGCTTTAGTTTAGTTACTAATATGAAGTTATTAGAATTGTCTAATCCTAATAATCCATTATTAAAGAGATTATTAATGGAAGCACCAGGAACATATCATCATAGTGTAATGGTAGCTAATTTGGCTGAAGTTGCAGCGGAAGAGGTAGGAGCTAATCCTATGTTAGTTAGGGTAGGAGCCTATTATCATGATGTAGGAAAAATCAAAAGGCCATTTTTCTTTGGAGAAAATCAATTAGGAGGTACAAATCCTCATGATAAAATTTCACCAACATTAAGTACTACAATAATAATTTCACATGTTAAGGATGGTTTAGAGTTAGCTAAGGAATATGATATTCCTAAGGTAGTAAGTGATATGATTGTTCAGCACCATGGAACTACATTAGTAAAGTATTTTTATTATACTTTAAAAAATAGTAGTGAGAATCCAGATGAGATAAGAGAGGAAGATTTTAGATATCCAGGACCAAAACCTCAAAGTAAAGAAGCTGCAATTATTATGATGGCAGACAGTGTTGAAGCTGCTGTAAGATCAATTCAAGAACCAACATTAGAGAAAATTGAAGATATGGTAAATAATATTGTTAAGGATAAAATGAACTCTAATCAATTAAATGAGTGTGATTTAACATTTAGAGAACTAGAAGTTATTAAAGCTTGTTTCTTAAGAGTTTTAAAAGGTATTTATCATCATAGGATAGAATATCCAACTGAAAAGGGGAAAGAGTAAAAAGGGAGGGAAACCTCCCTTTTTATATAAGTTGCGAAGTTCAAATAAAAGACGTATAATGAATAAACGCAAGCAATAATAGTACACATATTATATGATAAGTATAAGGAAGGGAGAAAGTATGTTATATACTGATAATAGACAAAATTCAATTGAGGTAACAGATGACTTAATTAATATTATTAATGAAGTGTGTGATGTGGCATTAAAAGATGAAGAAGTTACAATCCCATATCAAATTTCACTTTTGTTTGTAGATAATAATGAAATAAGAGAAATAAATAATGAAACGAGAGGGATAGATAAAGTAACGGATGTATTATCTTTTCCTATGCTAGATTATCCTGAAAATATGGTATTTAAAAATGTTTATAAAAATAAAAAATTTAATGAAATATATTTAGATGGAGAAGAATTAGTACTAGGTGATATGGTTTTATCATTAGAAAGAGCTAAAGAACAAAGTATAGAATATAATCATTCTTTTGAGAGAGAGGTTTGTTATTTAGTAGTACATTCAATACTTCATTTATTAGGATATGATCACATGAATGATGAAGATAAAGCTAAAATGAGAACTAGGGAAGAAGAGATATTAGGTAAATTAAATATAAAGAGATAGATATGGTAAGAGGGTGAATTTATGGAGATGAAAAAGTTGTTAGAGAGCTTTAATCATGCAATTAATGGGGTAATTGATGCTGTTAGAACACAAAGGAATATGAAAATACATATTGTAGCTTCAATAGGAGTACTTATAGCATGTTTTTTCTTTGATATTTCTAAGGCAGAATTTTTAGCATTAGCAATTACAATTACAATGGTAATTAGTGCTGAACTTGTAAATACAGCAGTAGAAGCTGCTGTAGATTTAAATACTAATTATTATCACCCATTAGCAAAGGTGGCTAAAAACACTGCGGCAGGAGCTGTATTGGTAACAGCAATAAATGCATTGTTAGTAGGATATATTGTGTTTTGGGATAAATTATCGAATTTTTCTTATGAGGTAGTATATAAGATTAAACATTCAGAGCCATATATGATTTTTATTGCGTTAGTAATAGTTATATTAGCAGTATTAATAATTAAGGCTATATTTGGTGAAGGTACACCCCTTAAAGGAGGAATGCCAAGTGGGCATAGTGCATTGGCATTTTCAATATCAACAGCTATTTCGCTTATAACTGAAAAACCTATTTGTATTATATTAGCTTATTTAATGGCATTTATTACAGCTCAAAGTAGGGTTGATTCAGAAGTTCATACTGTTTTTGAAGTAATTGTTGGTGGTGTGTTAGGAATTTTATTAACATTATTAATATTTACTATATTTAAATTATAAAGTTAGTTATAAATATTTAGTTTTTATGAGATATTAAAATTAATATATATGATATACTATTTAAATGGAGGAATAAGAATGGAATATAGAGAATTAATTTTAAGTGCATTAGAAGCAAGGGAAAAAGCTTATTGTCCATATTCAAATTTTAAGGTAGGTGCTGCTGTACTTTTTGAGGATGGAAAAATATATGATGGAAGTAATATTGAAAATGCTTCTTTTGGTGGAACAAATTGTGCTGAAAGAACAGCTATTTTTAAAGGTGTTCATGAAGGGAATAGAGAAATTCAGGCTATAGCAGTAGTTGGTGATATAAAAGCATATACTTATCCGTGTGGAATATGCAGACAGGTCATTGCTGAATTTGCTAAAGATGAAAAGATACCAGTAATAATTATAAAGAATGAAAATGACTATATAGTGAAAACTTTTGAAGAAATACTTCCAGGTGTTTTTTCGAAGAAGGACTTAAAAGGCTAGGAGGATAAAATGTTTAAATCAGGATTTGTAACAATAGTAGGAAGACCAAATGTAGGAAAATCTACATTATTAAATGAAATAATGGGGGAAAAATTATCAATAGTATCTAATAAACCTCAAACAACAAGAAATAATATTCAAACTATATTAACTGGGGATGATTATCAGTTAGTTTTCGTAGATACTCCAGGTATACATAAGCCTAAACATAAATTAGGTGAATATATGGTGAATTCAGCTAAAGATTCAATAAAAGAAGTAGATTTAGTATTGTTTTTAGTTAATCCATGTGAAGAAATTGGTAGAGGAGATAAGTTTATATTAGAAGCTTTAAAAGCTCAAAAGGCACCAGTTTTCTTAGTTGTAAATAAGGTTGATGAAAATTCACATGATAAGGTTGCAAAAACTTTAGAAATGTTTTCTAAGGAATATAATTTTGAAGAATTAATACCAATATCAGCACTAAAGGGGAAAAATGTTGATTCATTAGTAAAATTAATGGTTGATAAAATGCCAGAAGGACCACAATACTATCCAGAAGATATGATTACTGATGTTCAAGAAAGATTTATTGTAGCTGAAATTGTAAGAGAAAAAGCTTTAAAGAACTTAAGAGATGAGGTACCTCATGGAATAGCTGTTGATGTTATTCAAATGAAACAAAACGAGAAAGGTACATATCATATTGAGGTAGACTTGATTTGTGAAAAAGATTCACATAAAGGAATAATAATAGGTAAAAACGGAGCAAGTTTAAAGAAGATAGGTGAAACTTCAAGATATGAAATAGAAAGATTCCTTCGTGCTAAAATTAATTTAAAGATTTGGGTTAAGGTAAGAAAGGAATGGAGAGATAACGGACTTCTACTTAGAGAATTAGGATATAAAAAAAATAAGTAGATAGGAGTTGATTATTCTGTCTATTACAAAAACTAAAGGTGTAATAATTAAATCGATAGATTATAAAGAAAATGATAAGCTAATTTGGGCATATTGTGAAGAGTTAGGGAAAATAACATTCATAGCAAGAGGTGCTAAGAAAAGTAAAAGTAAAAACTTAGCACTTACATTACCATTATGTTTTGCAGATTATATATTTTTCAAGGGAAGAAATTTATATAATTTACAAGAAGGAAGAATTATAAATTCATTTCAAGGATTGTTAGATAATTTAGATAAATTAACATATTCATCATATATTTGTGAATTAATAGATATTTGTGTACAAGAAGGAGAAGTAAATAAAAACTTATTTAGAGATTTCATCACATGCATATATTTATTAAATACAGATGCTATGGAGTATGAATTATTAATAAGAGCTTTTGAACTAAGATTGCTTAATGCTACTGGATACGGTTTGCAATTTGATAAGTGTTCTATATGTAAAAAAGCAATTAATACAAGTGATTATATTTCTTTGTCATATTTTGGTGGAGTTTGTGATACATGTAATAAAGAACATGGAATATATATATCAAGGGCGGGATATAATGCTCTTAGATTTTTAAGTAATACACCAATGGATAAGATATATAGACTAAATGTTACAAAAGAGGTTAAGCAACAAATTGAAAAAGTAACAACGTTTATAATTAATTCAAATTACTCAAGAAAGCCTAAAAGTTTAGAAATGTTAAAATATATAAAGGAGTAGAGAGAGTATGGATATTACATTGGAAAAAGTTGATAAAGTAAAGGAAAGAACTGGAGTTAGCTATAGTGAAGCAAAGGAAGCATTAGAAATATCTAATGGAAGTGTTTTAGATGCAATAATATTTTTAGAAGAAAAATCTAAAAATAATGCAAATAATAATGAAAATATGGAATATAACAAGAAAACTGAAACTATAGATGAATTAAAGGTTTGGTTAAAAGATTTAATAAACAAAGGGAATGTTACTAGAATTAAAGTAAGTAAGGATGGGAAAAAGTTAGTTGATGTACCAGTAAATGCAGGAATAGCAGCAGGAGTTATTGCTATTGTTATTCCACCTATACTAGCATTTGTAGTTGTTGCAGCCGTAGTTACACAAGTAACTATAGAAATAACTAAAGCTGATGGAAGTGTTGAAGTAGTTAACAAATATATTTCTGCAGCTGTAAATGAGGCAAAAGATAAAGCAAGTGATTTTGCAGATAAGGTAAAAGAAAAAGTGCAAGATGTTAATATCGATAGTATTAAAATGCATGGAAAAGGTAATGCCAAAGAAGAGGATGATAGTAACACATTTACTTATACCGTAAATTTTGATGATGAAGATGATAAAAAATAGCAAATCGAAGAAAAACAAAGATATAATATAGATAATTAGAAAAGAATGGGAATATTCAAACGAAATGAAAGAATTTTCTTAAAATTAGGTATAGTAAAAAGATTATAAAATGTTATAATTATACTGTAAATAGAAAAAATTCTTAATTGTCTGAATATTCCTTTAATAGTCGAAAAGAGGGGTAGCATTGAAGTTTACAAACAGACAAGAGGAAATAATTAAAATAGTTAAAGCCGGTGAGCCGGTTACAAGTGAAGCGATAGCTGAAAAGCTAGGCGTAACAAGAGCAGCTTTAAGAGCTGATTTAGCGATACTTACAATGACTGGTACTTTAGATGCTAGACCAAAAGTAGGTTATGTTTATTTAGGTAAAAAGGTTGACGGGGACATATTAGAAAATATATCCAAAATAAGGGTGGGAGACATTATGTCAAAGCCTGTAACCGTTAACGATGCTACGACGGTTTATGATGCAATTGTTCATTTATTTTTACATGATGTAGGAACACTATTTGTTGAGAGTAATGGTAATTTGGTTGGTGCAGCTTCTAGAAAGGATTTCTTAAAGATTGCGATAGGGGGAACTGATATACATAAGGTCCCAGTTGGAGTAATCATGACTAGAATGCCTAATATAATTTATGGTTCACCAGATGATAGTGCTTATTCTTTAGCAAAGAAAATAATAGAACATGAAATTGATAGTATACCGATAGTAGAGAAATCTTGCGATTCAGACGATGGAAAGTTTAATTTAAAAATAGTGGGTAAAATTTCTAAGACTAACATAACTAAGTTATTTGTTAATCTAGGAGAGGCAAAGTAAATTAAAGGGTAACTACAAGATTATAATCTTGTTAGTATATATTTATTGTATGAACGGAGGAGTATTGAGATGGAGAATAAAAAGTATGTTTATCTTTTCAGTGAAGGTGACGGGTCAATGAGAAACCTTCTTGGAGGTAAAGGGGCAAATTTAGCAGAAATGACTAGAATAGGGATTCCAGTTCCTCAAGGATTTATAGTTACAACTGAAGCTTGTAACAAGTATTACGAGGATGGAAAACAAATTACAGATTCAATTGTAGAAGAGATCCATGCAAACATCAAAGAACTAGAAAGAATAACAGGAAAAGAATTTGGAAGCAACACTAATCCATTATTAGTTTCTGTAAGATCTGGTGCAAGGGTATCAATGCCAGGTATGATGGATACAATATTAAATTTAGGATTAAATGACGTTGCTGTAGAAGCTGTTGCAAAGTCAACAAATAATCCAAGATTTGCTTATGATTCATATAGAAGATTTATTCAAATGTTCTCTGATGTTGTTATGGGAATAGAAAAGAGACTATTTGAAAATTTAATAGATGAAGCTAAAGAAGCAAAAGGTGTTAAATATGACACTGAATTAGATGAAAATGATTTAAAAGAATTAGTTGTAAAGTATAAGGAATTATACAAGAAAGAAAAGGGTGAAGACTTCCCACAAAACCCAATAGATCAATTAACAGAAGCTATTACGGCTGTATTTAGATCATGGGATAATCCAAGAGCCATCGTTTATAGAAGATTAAATGATATTCCAGGTGAATGGGGAACTGCTGTTAATGTTCAACAAATGGTTTTTGGTAACAAGGGAGAAACTTCAGGTACTGGTGTTGCATTCTCAAGAAATGCTGCAACAGGTGAAAAAGAAATTTATGGTGAATATTTAATGAATGCACAAGGTGAAGACGTTGTTGCAGGTATTAGAACACCACTTCCAATATCTAAATTAGAAGAACAAAATCCAGCTATATATAAACAATTCATGGATATAGTTCATACTCTTGAAAATCATTATAGAGATATGCAAGATATGGAATTTACTATTGAAGAAGGTAAATTATACTTTTTACAAACAAGAAATGGTAAGAGAACAGCTCAAGCTGCATTAAAGATTGCAGTTGATTTAGTTGAAGAAGGTATGTTAACTAAAGAGGAAGCAATACTTAAAGTTGAACCTAAGCAATTAGACTCTTTATTACATCCAGCTTTTGATGCTAATGAATTGAAAAATGCAAATGCTATAGCTAAGGGCCTTCCAGCATCACCAGGAGCAGCTTGCGGTAAAATTGCATTTACTGCAGAAGAAGCTAAGGAAAGAGCTGAAAAAGGAGAAAAAGTAGTATTAGTAAGACTTGAAACTTCACCAGAAGATATTGAAGGTATGATTGCAGCTGAAGGTATTTTAACTGTAAGAGGTGGTATGACATCTCATGCAGCAGTTGTTGCAAGAGGTATGGGTACTTGCTGTGTTGCAGGTTGTGGAGACTTAAAAGTTAATGAAGAAGCTAGAACTTTAGAAGCTAACGGAAAAGTTTATACTGATGAAGATTATATTTCAATAGATGGATCTACAGGAAATGTATTTGGTGGAGCTATAAAAACAGTTACTCCAGAAATTTCAGGGCACTTTGCAACATTTATGGGATGGGCAGATGATATTAGAAAGCTTAAAGTTAGAACTAATGCAGATAACCCAAGAGATACAAAGCAAGCCGTTGAATTTGGAGCAGAAGGTATAGGACTTTGTAGAACAGAGCATATGTTCTTTGAAGAAGATAGAATTATGTCTATGAGAGAAATGATAGTAGCTAAGAATGAAGAGGAAAGAAGAGCTGCACTTGCTAAATTACTTCCAATGCAAAAGAAAGACTTTATTGGAATGTATGAAGCATTAAAGGGAATGCCAGCTACAATTAGATTTTTAGATCCACCACTACATGAATTCTTACCTCATACTGATGAAGAAATTGCAGATCTTGCAAAAACAATGGGATTAACATTTGATGAACTTAAGGGAACAGTAGAAAGTTTACATGAATTTAATCCTATGATGGGTCATAGAGGTTGTAGATTAGCTGTTTCTTATCCAGAAATTGCTGAAATGCAAACTAGAGCAGTTATTGAAGCTGCAATAGAAGTTAAGAACAATAAGGGATATGATATAGTTCCAGAAATAATGATTCCTTTAGTTGGTGAAGTAAAAGAATTAAAGTTTGTTAAGGATATAGTTGTTAGAACAGCAGAGGAAGTTATGAAAGAAAAGGGAGTTAAATTAGAATACCATGTTGGTACAATGATTGAAATTCCAAGAGCTGCTATAACTGCGGATGAAATAGCTAAGGAAGCTGAATTCTTCTCATTTGGAACAAATGATTTAACACAAATGACATTTGGTTTCTCAAGAGATGATGCTGCTAAATTCTTATCAGATTATTATGAAAGAAAAATATATGAACAAGATCCATTTGCTAAGCTTGATCAAAAAGGCGTTGGGCAATTAGTTAAGATTGCAGCTGAAAAAGGTAGAGCTTCAAGACCAAATATCAAATTAGGTATTTGTGGAGAACATGGAGGAGATCCATCATCAGTTGAATTCTGTCATGATATTGGATTAAATTATGTATCTTGTTCACCATTTAGAGTGCCTGTTGCAAGACTTGCAGCTGCACAAGCACAAGTTAAGAATCCAAGAAATTAAAAATTAAAATAAGAATAAAAATAAAGGAGTGTGAAAACACTCCTTTATTTTTATTCTTAAAATTTTATATCATAGTAACGTTTATATATGTCAATCATATTATTAATATAATCAAGTTGCGCTTCTGAATGATTTAACCCTTTGGTCAATAAAGAAATAAATGAATTTTTATTACACTTATCAATGTTTTTATAGTAATCTCTAGAAATTTTCCAGTATTTTTGAGGAAATGCTAAATAAGCTAAAATATACTTTAAATCTGATTTGCTCAAATTATTATACTTTCTATAAGTATTAAGAATATTAACAGTTAAAGCGGAATTCCAGTTAGTTGTGTTACGCTTAAGTAATCTTCTCAAAAAATAAGAAATATCATGAGCGGAATAATCTATTTTACATTTATCAAAGTCAATAATCCAAACATCATTATTAGATTTATTTATTAATATATTTTTATTTACATAATCACCATGACATAGGGATATACTTAAATCATTATTGTTTATTGATGAAGATATTTCAAGAGATAATTTTGCAAGTGCTAAGTTATTATCAAAGTTTTTTAAATATATTTTAGAAAATTTATCTTTATATGAAAAAGCTAAATTTGCATTTTCTAGGAGTTCATTAAAGTGTTTATTTACAGAAAGATAATAATCTTCTAATCCAATTCTTTTTTCACTACCATCAATTGGGCTGAAGTCTTTAGAACATTTATGTAATTTTGCAAGAGTTTCAATAGACAAATTTAAGTCACTTAGTGAATCAAAATCGCATTTTTCACCTTCAACCCAAGGAGTTAAAATAAAAAGCATACCTTCATAAATAATATATCTGCACTTATCATATGAAGGTAGCAATTTAGGGACCTTGATATTATTTCTATATAACCATTCCATTGCTGAATAAACAAATAGTAAATTCCTTTCATCATAATATACTTTTTTTAAACAATAATTCTTATTATTTGAGCTTATTTTAAATACCGCTCTTTGCTTGTCAGTATCTTTAAATTTAATCATAGTAATATCAGCATTATCTAAAAAAAATTTAGGAAGTATATTTTTCCTTATATTATCAATATCAATGACGTTATTTTCATTGTTCATTATAAATCTCCTTATTAAATTTTCTTATTATAATAATATTATGGAAAATATATAAATATACATAGCTAGGAGAGAGAATAAAATATAATAATGTGATACCTATTATAAAATAGAGGATTTATGAGAAAAATATAGAATAGATTATTTTGAGGTGAGTTATATGGAAATAAGAGAAAGAATAGAAAATAACGAAGACTTGACATTAATTCCAGAAGCTATTCATAGTAATAAAAGTATGGGGAGAGAGATAAAAGAAGAAGCTGATAATATTAGAACTTGTTTTATGGTGGATAGGGATAGAATTATACATTGTAAATCCTTTAGAAGATTGAAGCATAAGACACAAGTATACATACGAACTTTTGGGGATCACTATAGAACTAGACTTACTCACACTTTAGAAGTTGCACAAATAGGAAGAACTATAGGTGCAGGTATAGGATTAAATGAAATGCTTATTGAAGCAATTGCATTAGGCCATGATTTAGGACATGTTGCTTTTGCCCATAATGGTGAAGAGGTACTTAATGAATTTTTAGATGGTGGATTTAGGCATAATGAACAAAGTGTAAGAGTGGTAAAGAAGCTAGAGAAAGATGGAAAAGGATTAAATCTTACTGAAGAAGTTATAGATGGTATACTTAATCATAGTGGATTAGGACAAAAAGAAAATATAGCAAAAACATTAGAAGGTCGAATAGTAAAGTATAGTGATAAGATTGCATATTTAAATCATGATATTGATGATTCAATTAGGGCAGGATTATTACATGAAGAACAATTACCTAAGGAGATTATTAAAGTATTAGGGAAAAATCATTCGGAGAGAATACATGTACTTATTAATGATATGATAAATGAAACAACAGAAAATTTAAAAAATGGTAAATACGATATTAAGCAAAGTGATGAAGTTAAGGAAGCAATGATTGAATTAAGAAGATATATGTTTAAAAATATTTATTTAGCCGATGTTTTAAAGGAGGAGCGTGGTAAAGCAAAATTTATATTGACACATGTAATAGATTATTTTTATAAACATAGTGAAGAATTGCCTAATCTTTATAAAGAAATTGCAAATGAAGAAGGATTAAAAAGAGGCGTTGCAGATTATATAGCAGGAATGACAGATGATTATTGTATTTCAACATTTAATAAAATATATGTTCCAAAGTTTGTAATTTATTAGTAAAAAAGTTGTATAATACAAAAAAATTGGGAACAATAAATTTTGTAGAAGAAAAAGGATTTTAAGAATTGAGATAGAATTAATAATATTAGGGTAGAATAACAATAAAAATTCTATGAGTATGACATAATAAAATAAATTTAATTAAAAAAGTTAGAAGGAATTTATAATAATATGTCGAAATGTATAGAGTGGGAAAAAATATTAGGTAAGGAGGGATCTCCTTGCAGATTTCTGAAGAGATTTTAGAAAAAATAAAATCACAAAATGATATTGTAGATGTAATTTCTGAAAGGGTTAGACTAAAGAAGGCTGGTAGAAACTTCACGGGACTATGCCCTTTTCATAATGAAAAAACACCTTCTTTCTCAGTATCTCAAGAAAAGCAAATTTATAAGTGTTTTGGATGTGGAGAAGCTGGAAATGTCATTTCCTTTGTGATGAAAGATAAAAATTTACCTTTTATTGAAGCTGTTAAATATTTAGCTAATAGGGCGAATATTCCTTTGAAATTAGGAAATGGAGAACAAAGCCAAAGTAATAGAAAAAAAGAGTTGTTATATAAAGTAAATGTTGAGGCAGCAAAGTTCTTCTTTTCAAATCTTATGAATAACCAAAATGCAAAAGAATACTTTTTAAATAGGGGAATTAAAGAAGAAACAATTAAAAAGTTTGGCTTAGGATATGCCAATGATAGTTGGAATAGTTTAATGTTCTATTTAAGAAAAAAAGGCATTAATGATGGGTTATTAGAAGAAGCAGGTCTTATTTCTGTTAATAAAGAAAAAGGTAGAAAATATGATAGGTTTAGAAATAGGGTTATGTTCCCGGTGTTTGATTATCAAGGTAAGGTAATTGGATTTGGTGGAAGAGTATTAGATGATTCAAAGCCTAAGTATTTAAATTCACCTGAAACTTTAGTTTTCCAAAAAGGTACTAATTTATATGGATTAAATTTTGCTTTAAAGCATAATATGAGCGAGAGGTATTTTGTTATCGTAGAAGGATATATGGATTTAATATCATTGCATCAATATGGTATAACTAATGTCGTTGCATCTTTAGGAACTGCTTTAACAATTAATCAAGCAAGATTACTAAAGAGATATGCAGATAAGGTTGTAATTTCTTACGATGCTGATTTAGCAGGGCAGATGGCAACATTAAGAGGTCTTGAAATTTTAAGGACTGCAGGTTTTGATGTTAGGGTATTAAGTATCCCTCAAGGAAAAGACCCTGATGAATATGTCAGAAGTAATGGAAGAGAGGCATTTTTAAAATTAATAAATAATGCGGAGCCATTAATAGACTATAGAATTAAGAAGGCTGAAGAAGGAATTGATTTTAAAAATAGTCAATCCGTAATTTTATATTCAAAGAGAATAATGGATATAATTTCAGATTTGGATCCTATAGAAAAAGATGTTTATATTAAAAAGGCATCTGAAAATACTGGCATAAAAGAGCAGGCGTTGTATGATATCCTTAAAATTAAAATGAAAGATAATAGAGAAAATGATTTTAGGAATAATAAGGAAGAAGATAGGTCAAAATTATATGTAGAACCTGGATTTTTAAAAGCAGAAAGAACACTATTAAAAATGATGCTTGAAAATGAAGAGTATTTACAGTATATAGAGGAAAGAATATCAGAAAACGACTTTATTTTGCTAGAACATAAAGAAATTTTCACTGTTATTATATTGGGAAAAGGGGAAAATATAAATAACATAGAATCATTTATAGAATCAAGACTAAGCAATGCAAAAAGTATTGGAGAATTAGTTAAGATTAAAGAAGAGAATATATTCTTTGCTGATAATATAAAAGTACAAATTGATGATTTAATTAATGAAATACATTCGTATAAATTGAAGCAAAGAATCGATCAACTGAGAAAAGAGCAAAAAGAACTTGAGAATCAAGGTAAAATTGAAGAATCAATTAAATTAGCCATTGAATTAGCAAGTATTACAAAAAAGTTGAAAGAGAGTAAGAGAGTGTAGTTGGTCATATAACGAAAGGAGGTAGTCAGCTAGTGGAAGAAAAAACAAAAGTAAATAAGAATAAGCCTAAGGATGGTCAAGATAGAAATAATAGAATGAGTATCGTAAAGAATTTACTTGACAAAGGTAAAAAGAATGGGGTACTAACATATCAAGAAATATTAGATGAGGTAGAAAATATAGATTTAAGTCCAGAACAAATTGAAAAAATTTATGAGGTACTTGAATCAATGGGAATCGAAGTTCAAGGTGTAGCCAATGATGTTGACATTATTGAAGAGGAGATTGATTTATCAGTACCAGAGGGTATTGCAATTGATGACCCAGTAAGAATGTATTTAAAGGAAATAGGTAAAGTTCCACTATTATCATCTGAAGAAGAAATGGAGCTTGCTAAGCAAATTGAAGAAGGAAGTCAGTATGCTAAAAAGAAGCTTGCTGAAGCCAATCTAAGACTTGTTGTTAGTATAGCTAAAAGATATGTTGGTAGAGGAATGTTATTCTTAGACTTAATTCAAGAAGGAAACCTTGGATTAATTAAAGCGGTAGAAAAGTTTGACTTTAGAAAGGGATTTAAATTTTCTACTTATGCTACATGGTGGATAAGACAAGCGATTACTAGAGCCATAGCTGATCAAGCTAGAACAATAAGAATTCCAGTTCATATGGTAGAAACTATTAACAAGTTAATAAGAGTTCAAAGACAATTATTACAAGAATTAGGTAGAGATCCTTTCCCTGAGGAAATTTCTAAAGTTATGGATCTTCCAGTAGAGAAGGTAAGAGAAATTCAAAAGATTGCTCAAGAGCCAGTTTCACTTGAAACACCTATTGGTGAAGAAGAAGATTCTCACTTAGGAGACTTTATACCTGATGATGATGCTCCTGCACCAGCTGAAGCAGCCGCATTTACTATGCTTAAAGAACAATTAATTAACGTTTTAGATACATTAACTCCTAGAGAAGAAAAAGTATTAAGATTAAGATTTGGATTAGATGATGGAAGAGCAAGAACACTTGAAGAAGTTGGTAAAGAGTTTAATGTTACAAGAGAAAGAATTAGACAAATAGAAGCAAAAGCATTAAGAAAGCTTAGACATCCATCTAGAAGTAAGAAGTTAAAAGATTACTTAGATTAGTTAATTAGCACCAGAGTTGGTGCTAATTTTTGCATTAAGTAGGTAAATTTAATTAAATAAAATTTTTAAAATAGCATAACTTAATAAAGTCAAGATAAACTGAATTTTTAGCTTTAGCATAGAGTGTTAACTCTATGTGAAGATTGAAATTTGTTATGTCCCAAGGAAACTAGTCTAGTGGCTTATCTGTTATTACATCCAACCTAAAAACAGGTAGAAGTGTTATAAGAGCTAGCCATAATATAAATAATAAGCTTGGATTTAAAAATAATATAAAATATTAGAGCAAATGATTAAATAATATATATAGAGGTAGTTAAAATGGAAGTTAGTAATAGAATAGAATTTATAATCGAAAATTTAGAAAATGTAGAAGTACTTGCAGATATAGGGACTGATCATGGATATGTTCCGTTAATAGCACTAGAAAGAGGAATATGTAATAAAGCTATTGCTTGTGATATTAATAAAGACCCATTAGATAAGGCGAGATTAAATGCAATACTTGAAGGTGCTGGAGACGAATTAGAATTTAGATTAGGTGGAGGGTTTGAGCCACTAGAAGTAAATGAAGCTAATGAAGTTGTAATAGCAGGTATGGGTGGTAATTTAATCAGAGATATATTAGAAGCTGATTTAGAAAAAGTAAAATCTGCTGAATATTTAATTTTAGTGCCAGCACAAAATCCAGAGGTATTAAGAGAGTATTTATATAAAAATAATTATGAGATTATAAAGGAAGACTTATGCCTTGATGAAGGAATATATTATGAATTATTTAAAGTAAGAAGTGCAGAAGGTCAAACAACTGAACTTGATAGTATATATTATGAAATAAGTCCAATATTATTAAGAAGTAAACATTCATTAATGAAAGATTTCTTACAAAATAAAATAGATGAATATAATAAAATTTTAGGATTTATAACTGAAGCAACTGTAAGTGCAAATAAGAGAAGAGAAGAAATAAAAGAGAAAATTAGTATTATAACTAGTATGTTAAATTATTTATAAGGTGATTTTATGATAAAAGTAAATAATGTTATTAAAGAAATGGAAACATTAGCACCAATATGCTTAAAAGAAGATTTCGATAATGTTGGTTTAATGGTTGGGGATAGAAATAAAGAAGTTAAAAAAGTGTTATTAGCATTAGATTGTACTTTAAAGGTAATTGAAGAAGCAAAAGACGAAAATGTTGATTTAATTATAACTCATCATCCTCTTATTTTTAGAAAGCCTAGTAGTATTACAACTGATACTTTGCAAGGTAAAAAAATAATAGAACTTATAAAAAATGATATTTCTCTTTATGCAAGCCATACCAATTTAGATTCAGTAGAAAATGGATTAAATCATACTATTGTTTCTATATTAGGATTTAATGACTCTATAATATTAGAAAAGAATAATAGAGATGATAGTGCTGGATTAGGGAGATTAGTATCTTTAGATGAAGAAATATCTTTAGAAGAGCTAGTAAGTAAAATTAAAGGTGCTTTAAATATATCTAATTTAAGAGTTGTTAAAGGTAAAGATAAAGTTTCTAAAATTGCAATAATAAATGGTAGTGGTCAAGATTTTATTGCTAAAGCAGTTTCAAAGGGAGCTGATTGTATTATTACTGGTGATACAACATATCATTTTGCTTCTGATTATAAGGAAATGGGAATAAACATATTAGATGTTGGACATTTCGCATCTGAGCAAGTTACTTTCTTTAACGTAATGGAAAGATTAAAGGAAAAGTTTTCTGATGTTGAATTCATAACTTCTAAAGTTGAAGAGGATCCATTTAGTTTTTATTAAAAATATAAGGTATAAGTTTTACTAAAATGTAAGACTTATACCTTTTTTCTTTATTTGAAATTAAATTGTCAGTTTTATAGTAAAAAAGAAAAAACACTAGACTCAAACCTAGTGTTTTTCATGATGCGAGATAATCCGTAAGCGGAGTTCTGTATTAAGCAATCATCTATCTAGGCTTACTGTTACCAGTAAGCTCAAGCGACACACCACATGGCGGGACGGGCAATCCCATAATGCCATTACTCGGTCTTGCTCCAGGTGGGGTTTACATAGCCATGATGTCACCACCATGCTGGTGAGCTCTTACCTCGCCTTTCCACCCTTACCAGTCATATAAAATGAACTCAGTTAAAAAACTTCTGGCGGTATATCTCTGTTGCACTATCCTTCAAGTCGCCTTGACTGGCCGTTAACCAGCACCCTGCCCTATGGAGCTCCGACTTTCCTCTCCTAGCTTAAAGCTAGCAGCGATTGCATGTATTACTCGCAGGATTTATAATAACATAAATTTTTTAATAATACAAATTTTTTTTTAGACAAAAGATAAAATAATAAACAACATGATTATTATTATCCAACTATAGATACCAATTCCAGAAAAAAGTAATGTAATTCCAATAAGTATTAAAATACATATTCGAGCTTTAGGATTTGGACAATTCGGTTGTTTAGGTTTTGAAGAAGGTGTTTTAATAGCACAAATTATATCATTAACAGTTTCCCTGACTACTTTACCCCAATCAGTTTTCTTTGACAATTATTTCAACTCCAGAAATTTATATTACTATAATATATGCATTTTTATTGTGACAATAACAAAAAATTATTAATACTTTATTACGTTAATAGAAATTTAATAGTAAATTAATATGAAATTATGAAAAGTTATTTTATAATAAATAAATGATAAGAAAGTTAATTCATATAAGAGGAGTGGATTATAAATAGTGAATAAAAATAAAAAATCCTATATAGCTATTTTTATTATTATAGCAATTGCATTGAGTATTATAGGGGTTAAAACTTTAGCTAGTAATTTAAATATAGATTTTAGTGTAGATTCTTTAAGGCAGTTGATTGATTCTATGAAATATTCAGAATTTATATTTGTAATATTATGGTGTATTAGATTAATTAGTCTTATTCCCGGTGTTACATTAATGATATTAGGAGGATTGATTTTTGAACCAGAAAAGGCAGTTATACTATCATTAGTGGGAGTTTTAATAAGTGATATAATAGTTTTTTTTGTTGCGAGAATTAATTTATTTAAAGGATTGAAAGAAAAAATCAGCGAAAAGCATCCAGAAATAATAGAACTTATTGATTCATACAATTATAAGATACTTGCAGTAGGTGTTTTGTGCCCTGTGGCGCCTACAGATATAATAGTGTTTGTATCATCATATATGGGGATTAGTTTTAAGAAATTTACCTTAATATTTACAGTGTCAAATATGCCTGCTATATTTTTATATAGTTATTTAGGGGAAAGTTTTGATGGCTCTATTATTAATACTGTAATGATAGTTATTACTTTGATAATAACAGGAGTTTTTTCTATAAAGTTATGGAATGAAATGAAATATAAATTAATAAAAGATAATTGATATAAAAGGCAAATTAACCTTATAAAGATTAATTTGCCTTTTTCTATTCTATAGTTGTTAATGAATCCATTAGCTCTCTAACTTTCCATTCATTCTTTAAATCAGTCATAGTAAGAATCGTATCGCCAGCTTTAATAAGAGTATTTCCTTTTGGAACAATAGAAACTTCATCACGCTTAATTGAAACAATAAGAGTGTTTTCAGGTAGTTTAAGATTATTTAAGTATGTTTTTTCTATTTTGGAACCAAAGTGAACTACGTTAGTAATAATAATTTTTTTTGTACTTTTACTGTGATATTCATTAATATTATTTTTAAGTAAAAGTCTTTTAAGTAATGAGTCATATATAGGAGTACTTTTTAGTAAATCAGCAACTATATATGAAATTATAGATACCACTGAAAGTGATAATAAATGTGTAAATGACCCAGTCATTTCTGTAATAAGAATTATTCCTGTAATAGGAGCTCTAACTATTGCAGTAAAGTACCCAGCCATAGAAATTATAATAAAATTATTAAATAGTGTAGGACTTATTCCAAGATAATTAATTGCAATATAACCAAATACTGCACCAAAGGTTCCACCAATAATTAGAAGTGGAAAGAAAATACCACCAGGAGCACCAGAACCAAAGGATATAATAGAAAATAAAAATTTTGCTACAAGCATTAATAAAAGTAAGCTTAAAGTTGTTGTTAAAGACAATTCTTCAACTATTGCATGACCACCACATAAAACTATAGGAAATAATAAGCCTAAGATTCCTGCAAGTAAAAAAGGTATCATTAGCTTTATTGAAGTAGAACATTTTAATTTAGCATATAAATCTTGCGTCTTTAATGTTATCCAGTTATAAAAAGCACCGAAAATTCCTAAGCAAATTCCTAATATTAATAATATCCAATAATTATTTAAAGGAATAGCTTGAGAGGTTGAGAAGTTAAATACTGGATTTAATCCGAAAAACTGTTTTGAAATAAAATCAGCAACAACCGCAGCCGTGATTGTTGATATTAATACAAGAGGTGAAAAATATTTATAAATTTCCTCTAGAGAAAATAAGACACCTGATAATGGGGCATTAAATGCTGCAGCTAATCCAGCAGTAGCACCACTGCTTATAAGAAGTCTTCTTTCAAGTCTTGTACTTTTGAATTTTTTACTTACTATATCACCTACGCTGGAGCCAAGTTGTACAGAAGGACCTTCTCTTCCTAGAGATAAACCAGAGACAATACAAAGTGTGCCTCCAATAAATTTATTGATTATAATTGAGAGAGGTCTATTTTTTATATATCCTCCCATTACACCTTTAACTTGTGGAATACCACTTCCACTTATGTAGGGTTCTTTATCTATTAGTTTTCCTATAAAAAAGGCTAATAGTATTAAAATGATGAACCATATTGGTATAAGATATTTTTTATCTTTAATAAATGAATAAATAAAAAATGAAAAATCTTCTGCATAGGATAATGCAAATCTATATAATACAACTACAAAAGCAGCAATAATTCCAACGAGAAGACCTTTAAGGACTAGTTTAGAATGATGTTCTCTATCGTTAGTGATTATATCAAAGTTTTTCATTTTATTATCACCTCCAATTAAATTGATATAATACTAGTATAGCATTAGTAAAAGTTTTCATGAAAATATAAATAAAATAAATATAAGAGGAAATTATTAGAATATAAATTATTGCAACTTCAATAGTTTTATTATTATCAGTTATTGGATAAAGAAATACTATTAATAATAAAAAAGTTTTTTATATAAATAATAAAGGTTATAATAAAAATAAATGAAGTATAATTAGAATTTCTGAATAAAGGCCATTAATTAAGCAATAATTGAGGGGGAAGCAAATGAAAAAATTAAGTCATGGTTGTACATTAGATTGTGCAGATTGTTGTAAATTTAATGTATATATAGATAAAAATGAAGTAGTAAAAATAGAAGGAGATGAAGGACATCCTTATACTAAGGGATTTATATGTAAGAAAGGTTTAGCGCATTTAAAAAGAGTAAATCATGAGAAAAGATTATATAATCCTTTATTGAAAGTAAATGGAGAATGGAAAGAAATATCTTTTAAGGAGGCCATAGATATTATGGCAAAAAGATTAAAAGATTATAAAAATGAATTTGGAAGCAGATCTATTTTATATTATGAGCAATATGGAAATGGTTCATTATTAAAAAGTATAGGTGAAAAATTCTTTAATTTTTATGGTGGTGTTAGTTTAGCCAAGGGTGGACCTTGTTGGAGTGCAGGAATTGCGGCACAAAAATTAGATTTTGGAGATTCTAAAAGTCATTCATTAGAAGATATGATGAATAGTAATAATATTTTTGTATGGGGTAAAAACCCTGCTAATACAACAATACATACTATGCAAATGATAAGAAAAGCTAAAGCAAATGGAAGCAAAATAATAGTTATAGATCCAATAGAAACTGCAACTGCAACCTTAAGTGATAAATATATTAGAATTAAGCCAAATGGAGATTTAGCCCTAGCATTAGCAATAGGAAAGGTAATAATTGAAAATGAATTTTTTGATGAAAAGTATATAAAATCATATGTTAATGGATTTGAAGAATATAAAGAATATGTTTTATCTTTAAATATTGAAGAGTTAAGTCTTGAATGTGGAGTAGAAATTAATGAAATTAATGAATTAGTAAGATTATATTGTGAAAAGTATTCTACTATTTTATTAGGTTTTGGAATGCAGAAATATAAAAATGGCGGAATTACTATTAGAGCAATAGATGCTTTAGGCGCTATAACAGGACAAATAGGATTTAGTGGTGGGGGAGTAAATTATGCTAATAAAGTTTATCCTAAAATATTAAATAGTGATCCTTATAATAGTGAAAAAGCAGCTTCTAATAGATATTTTTATACTAGTGAGATTAATGAGTTTATAGAAAAATGTTCTTTAGGTAAAACATATTACAAGAATGATATTTTTATCTGTAATAAAGATAAGGAAAGTGATTATGACTTAAACATTCCAATAAAAATGGCTGTAATAACTAAAAGCAATTTAGTAAATCAGCTTCCAAATGTAAATAAATTGAAAAAGTCCCTATCTAAGATAGATTTTAAGGTGTGCTTTGATATGTTTATGACTGATACTGCAAAGGTATGCGATTTGATTATACCAACGAGTAGTCAACTTGAAAGTGAAGATTTATTATTTAGTTCAATGATGAATCCTTATTTAATATACAATGAGAAATTAATAGAACCTAGGGAAAAATTAATGGATGAATATTATTTCTTCATGGAATTAGCAAAGGAAATGAACTTAAATGATTATCCCTATGTAGAAAAGACAGATTATTTAGAAAAAGTAATAGAGCCATTAAAACATATTAATAGTAATATAAATTTAGGGTTTATAAAAAGTAACTATCTTACTTTACATAAAAATATTGCTTGGGAAGATAAAAAGTTTATGACTAAAAGTAGGAAATTTGAAATTATAAGATTATATGATCTTAATAATAAAGTTAAATGTAGTGAAAATAAAGCAAAGATAAGATTATTAACTAATCATGGAAGAGATAGTTTATCAAGTCAACATTTTATAGATGAAGAGGGAATGTCTATTGCATATATTAATGAAAATATGTCAAAAAGTTTAGATATAGATAATGATGAAATAGTATATTTAAAGTCAGAGAATGGACAAATAAAAGTAAGGATAAAAATAGATAGTTCAATTAGTGATAAAGTTGTAATGATGTTTGTTGGTTGGTGGGAAAAACATGGTAATCCTAATGTTTTAACTAATAGTGGTATTTCAGATATTGGTGGACAAATTACTTATAATGAAACTTTTGTGGATATAATTAAAATATAGTGATTAATTTATGAGTCAGCATTTTATGCTGACTTTTTCTTTTAAGTAAAGTTGCAAATTTATAATTTTGATAATTGAAATTACTAATATGGTTCAATATGATTATGAGCTTCTCTATGAAATCAATATAAAGCAACAATATAATAAACAAAAGATAAAAATATCTATAAAATAATAGACAAAAATAGAAAGTATCTATATAATAATTTTAAGAGCAAGAAAAGGAGTAAGAGAAAATGAGCAATGAAAATAAAAATGAGTTATGGGATTCAAAGATAGAAGATATAAAAAAGGGCTATATAGAAAGAGATGAGTATTATAAATGTTTAATTTGTAATGAAGTTTATACAAAGGGGAGGATTTATGAAGTTAATTCATATTTATATGAAGCTAAAAAAGCTATGGAACTGCATATAAAAGAATATCATAAGTCTATGTTAGATTATTTGTTAAATATGAATACAGCATATACAGGTATTACTGAAGTGCAGAGAGAGTTAATTGTTTTAATTGTACAAGGATTAAGTGATAAAGAAATAGCTAATAAACTTGGTGTAGCTGCATCTACAGTTAGAAATCATAGATATAAGCTAAGAGAAAAGGAAAAGCAAGCAAAATTATTCTTATCAATGATGGAATTATTAGCGTCTCATACAAGTAAAAATATTTGTAAAATGGATAATGAAGAAATATGTGATTCACATGCTGGTGCAACAACATTAGATGATAGGTATAACATTACAGATAAAGAAAAATTACAAACTGTTAAAAGTTATATGACAGAAGAAGGAGCACTTAAAAATTTCCCTGCAAAGGAAAAAAAGAAAATTATAATTTTAGAAGAAATAATGAAAAATTTTCGTAAGGGTAAAATCTATTCTGAAAAAGATATAAATAAAACATTAAAAAGAATATATGAAGATAATGCTACTATAAGAAGATATTTAATTGAATATGGATTTTTAGATAGATCAAAGGATTGTAGCAAGTATTGGGTAAAGGAATAAAGGATTAGGAAAAAACTTTTGGAAACTGCTATAAAATTTCTAGTTGATAAAAATGTTGATAAAATAGGACTAATAGTAATTGAGAAAAATAAGGTAGCTTATGAACTATATAAAAAGAGAGGATTTATAAAAGAAAATACCATAATTGAGTGGATAGAACTATAAATATAATAAAATCCAAAGATGTAATTAATATATCTTTGGATTTTGTTATTGAAATAATTAAATTACATACTATTGGGGAACTATATTAATGTAGCAAGTATTAATAAGTTTAAGGGAGGTGTAATTTATGCAAATAACATTTAATGGTGATCCTATTACTCTTGTTGGAAACATGCTTAAAGTAGGAGATGATGCACCTGATTTCTTAGTGGTAGATAACACTTTAAAAGATGTAAAGTTGAATGACACAAAAGGAAAAAGAATATTTGTAACTGTACCATCAATAGATACTTCTGTATGCGATATGGAGGTAAGAAAATTTAATGAAGAAGCTTCAAAATTAAATGATGTTACAGTATATGTAGTATCAATGGATTTACCATTTGCACAAGTAAGATGGTGTGGAAATGCTGGTGTTGATAGAGTAAAAACAGTATCAGATTTTAAACAAAAAAGCTTTGGTAAACAATATGGAACATTGATACAAGAGTTTGGATTTTTAACTAGGGCTATATTTGTAGTAGATGAAAATAATAAAATTACATATGTTGAATATTGTAATGATGTAATAAATGAACCCAATTATGAAAAGGTATTGGATGCTGTAAAATAATTTTTATAAAAGGAGATTTTATTATGAGTATAAAAGAATCAATCGAAGAAATGAAAATTCATCATGAAGAAAGAAAAGAAGAGAGACATGAAAGACATGAAGAGAAAAAATTTGCTCATGAAATAAAACATCAAATGAAAGAAGAGGAAAGAGAAGAAAAAAAGGCACAAAGAGAAAAACAACATGAATTAAAGAAGGAATTTAAAGAAGAAGAAAAAGGAGCTGAAAAGATAGCAAAGGATTTAGATAAAGAAATAAGAAAGTATGAAAAAGAAGAAAGAAAGGAACAAAAAGAATTTGCTCATGAATTAAAAAAGCAAATGGAAAAAGAAACTGAATAAAAGAAATTAGCATAAAGGCATATAGAGAGTTGTTTTCTATATGTCTTTTAGTTTATTATATATTATGTAAAAAATATCATTTTAATAATAGTTTTAGATAAATATACAAAATAAAGGTAACATATTTGTAAATATTGCATATGGATGAAAACAGTTACAGGTTGTACAATAAATATATCAAATGAAGTTAATAAATTTAGAAGTTGATTTATGGGAGGAATAAAAAATGGCAAATTTATCATTACAACATATTTATAAAATATATCCAGGGGATGTAACAGCAGTTAAAGATTTTAATTTAGAAATTGAAGACAAAGAGTTTATTGTATTCGTTGGACCATCAGGATGTGGTAAGTCAACAACTTTAAGAATGATTGCAGGGCTAGAAGATATTTCTAAAGGGGAATTATATATAGGGGACAAGCTAGTTAACGATGTTGAACCAAAGGAAAGAGATATAGCAATGGTTTTCCAAAACTACGCATTATATCCACACATGACAGTATTCGATAACATGGCATTTGCATTAAAATTAAGAAAAGTTCCAAAAGCTGAAATAGAACAAAAAGTAACTGAAGCAGCTAAAATATTAGATATTGAACACCTATTAAAGAGAAAGCCAAAAGCTTTATCAGGAGGTCAAAGACAAAGAGTTGCATTAGGAAGAGCTATCGTAAGACATCCAAAAGTATTCTTAATGGATGAGCCTTTATCAAACTTAGATGCTAAATTAAGAGTTCAAATGAGAACAGAAATAACTAAGTTATATAGAAAGTTACAAACTACATTTATATATGTAACACATGACCAAGTAGAAGCTATGACAATGGGTACTAGAATCGTTGTAATGAAGGATGGAGTTATTCAACAAGTCGATTCTCCAATAAATATTTACAATAATCCAGCTAACCTTTTTGTAGCTGGATTCATAGGAAGCCCTCAAATGAACTTCTTAGAAGGAAAAGTAGAAAAATATGGAAATGATGTTTGTGCGGTATTTGGTGAAAATAAAATAATATTACCAGCTGAAAAGGCTCAAATATTAACAAAATCTGGATATGTTGGTAAGTCAGTAACATTTGGTATTAGACCAGAACACTTGAGTGATGATGCAGATTTAATTGCAGCTAATCCAGGAAGCATTGTAAAAGGGCATGTAGAAGTTATTGAACTTATGGGTTCAGAAAGTTATATATATACAAAATGTGGAAATAGTTCGCTGAACATTAAAATTGAAGGTAGTACAGAATTAAAGATTGGTGAAGTAGCAAGTCTTTACTTAAAGGCAGAAAAGTTACATGTATTTGATAAGGAAACAGAATTAAGAGTTGTATAATAATTAATTCGTTGGAGGAGATATTGTGAAATGTATTGAGAAACTGGTAAATGAAGTGTATAACAGTTGTAAAATACCTTTCCAATTAATAATGCACGATGTAGGGGAATATTCTACACCGCAATTTGAAATTGCTCAAAATGAAGTTAATAAGAGATTTATTTATAATAACACTGAGTGCTGCATCAAAATAAATGCAGCATTTAGTGTTACACTTGATTTATTACAACTTTATGTAGAAGAAAGGTTAAATAAAGTATTTTTAAGTAAAAAGAGTATTATTTCAGCATTGTTAGATGGTAAGGAAATTGAAGAAGAAATAATTAAAGCTAGTTGGCCAGTGCTAACAAAAGATTTTGATTTAATAAATATATATATTGATAATTATAAGGATGAAATAATATCATATCTTAAACAGGGATATTCATGTAGTAAAGTAGATATTATAAATTATAAAGGTCAAATCCTTATGTTTGGAAAATTTGAAGACATGCTAGAACATGCTAAAAGCATTAAGGATACTATACAAAGTGTAATTACTTGTAAGTGTTATATTAGTTATTGCAATGTTGAAAATTATTTAACATTAAAAAAACATTATGACGATACAAGATATAAAATTGATTTAGCATTTAAATATAATATTATTGATGGAATATTTGATGCAAACAAGATTATTTTAGAGGGTATAATAGACTCAGTTTCGGAAGAAATGAAAAAAGGTGTATATGATAGGTTTGAAAAAGGAATATCAAAGTTAGATAATGAAATGATAAGAACTATGGAAGTTTTCTTTAAATGTGGATTAAATTTAAGTGAAGCTGCAAAAGAATTATATATTCATAGAAATACATTAATTTATAGATTAGATAAGATTCAAAAGTATACAAATTATGATATAAGAGATTTTAATGATGCTGTACTATTAAAGATCATATTCTTTATTTGGAAAGAAAAAAAATCTTGAGAATATTTTGAAAATAGTATATAATAACATTGAAAACGATACCGAAACTGTAAATTTAAGGGTAATTAGAATCTCCTAATATTTCTACCAATTTATTTAATTGGTGGAAATATCCTTAAAATGAGTGGGAATTATTTATCAAAACACCAATAGTATATGGGGTATTAGGAGGAGATAGTTTGAGAAATATTGATACCTTAGTTAATGAAATATATAATAATTCACAAATACCATTTCAATTGAATATTGAAGGAATTGGTAAATATACTACACCAAAATTTAAAAATGCAAATAGTACTGTGGAAAAAGCTATTAAATATAAAGGTGTAGATTATAAGGTTATGGTAAATAATCAACACAATTTAGCAATTGATTTATTAATGTTTTGTTTACAAAGTGCACTTAAAAGCATAATTATTGAAAAAGAAAATTTAATTTCTATGCTCTTAGATGATAATGAGGTGGAAAAGTCAATAATATTAGATATATGGCCACGGTTAAATGGAACATTTCAATTAATGAATATATTTGTTGAAGGAGACACTAACAATATATTAGCATGTATTAAGAAAAGTTATATAAATACCGAAGTAGAAGTTGTATTATATAATGGAAATATAATAGTAATAGGTGATTTACAAGAGACTATTAATCATGCAAAAAAAATAAAAGAAATTATAAATACACAATTTAATAAAAAATGCTATATTAGTTATTGTGAAGTAAGTAATTACAAAAAGATAAGACAAGCATATATTGAAAATCTTAAAAAAATTCAAATAGCAATTAAGTATAAAGTTAATTGTGAAATTTTTGATGACAATGAATTAATATTAGAAGTGATAGTTGATTCAATTTCAGATGAGATGAAACTTAGAATGTATGACAAATTTGCATCGAAAATATCGAATTTAGATGGAGAAATGATAAGAACTATAGAAACGTATTTCAAGTGTGGTTTAAATACAAGTGAAGCAGCTAAAGAATTGTTTATTCATAGAAATACTTTGTTATATAGATTAGATAAGATACAAAAAATAACGTCCTATGATATAAGGGAATTTAACAATGCAATGTTAATGAGGATAATGTTTTTTTATTTAGGAATAAAAAAGCAATTTTAATATTGAAAATATTAAAATTATAAGATACAATTATATTCGGAAACGGTACCGAATGGAGGGTATTTAAAACAAATATATTTAGTGAAAGTATTATTTAATCATGTATAGACATAAGTGACTCATTGGTGTAATATTTAGTAAGATTAATGAATCACTCCAATATAAAAAATGTTTTTGGTGTGGTCCATATCGTATTTTTTTAGATTTTACAGGTAACGATACCATAAATATTTTTTTGAGGAGGTATATTGATGAATATAAGGGATATCGCGAAAATATCCGGGGTTGGAGTTAGTACTGTATCCCGTGTTTTAAATAATCATCCTGATGTTAAAGAAAGTACTCGTGAAAGAGTTTTAGCAGTTATTAGAGAAAGTAATTATGTACCCAATAATAGTGCTAGAATATTAAAACAAAATAATACTAAAAATATAGGTGTTTTAGTAAAAGGGGTTTTTAATCCATTTTTCTCTGAGCTTATTAATGTTATTGGAAGCAAAATTAACGAAAAAAATTATACAATGATTTTACAACAAAATGATTATGTGTTAGAGCATGAAGTAGAAAACATAATTTCATTTGTAAAAGAAAAGAGATTACAAGGGATAATTTGCCTTGGAGGTAACTTTATTGATTTAGATGAAGATAGTTTCAAGAATATTGATGTTCCAGTAGTCTTAACGTCAGTTAATACTGTATCACCTTTAGGTAGAGATAAATATTCTACTGTGGGGATAGATAATCTTCAAGCTTCCTATTCTGCTACAGAATATCTTATAAAAAAAGGCCATACAAACATAGCATTAATGATAGGTGAGGAAAATGACTTTTGTGTTAGTTGGTGGAGATATAAGGGATATATAAAGGCTTTACGGGAATATGATATTGAAGTAAATGATGATAATTTACTTATTGGAGATTATGACACTAAAAAAGCTTACGAAGAAACATTAAAGTTTTTAAAACGTAGAAAAGATATTACTGCAATTTTTGCAATTTCAGATTTTATGGCTATAGGTGCAGCTAGAGCAGTTGTAGATAGTGGATTAGTTGTAGGTAAGGATGTATCTATATTAGGGTTTGATGGTATGGATATTAGTTGTTATTATAACCCAGGAATTTCAACTATAAAGCAACCTAAAAAAGAAATGGCTGAGAAGAGTGTAGAGATATTATTCGAACTTTTAAAGGGCAACGGAGAGAATAAACATATTTTATTAGATACAGAACTTTTAGAGAGAGAATCAAGTTCTTGTATTAATAAAAAATAAAATATTTATTAACGTAAATATAATATAATCAATTAAAATTATCGTGATAAAAGGAGCAGAATTATATGGAAAGAAGTGCAGGGGTTATAATGCATATTGCATCTTTACCAGGGAAGTTTGGTATTGGTACTTTTGGTAAAGAAGCGTATGAATATGTTGAATTTTTATTTAAATCAGGGTTAAAATACTGGCAGATATTGCCTTTGGGACAAACTGGATATGGGGATTCACCTTATCAATCATTTTCAGCATTTGCTGGAAACCCATATTTCATAGACTTTGATATTTTAAATAAAGAAGGAATTCTTAATAAAGAAGATTATGTAAATGAAAATTATGGAGATAATGAAGAATATATTGATTATGGGCGTTTATATGAAGTTAAATATATAGTATTAAAAAGAGCTTATGAAAATTTTAAAAAGCTAAATAATATAGATTTAAAAGCCAAATTTGAAGAGTTTACAAAAGAAAATGATTCATGGTTAGATGATTACTCGCTTTATATGGCAGTTAAGGGTAGATTTGGACTAGTTAGTTGGCAAGAATGGGATGAAGATATCAAGAAGAGAGAACCAGAAGCAATTAATAGATACAAAGACGAATTGTCTGATGAAATAGGATTTTGGTCTTTTATTCAATTCCTATTCTTTAGACAATGGAATGAATTAAAGAGTTATGCTAATGAAAAAGGAATAAATATTATAGGTGATATTCCTATATATGTGGCAGAAGATAGTGCTGATGTATGGAGTAATCCAGAAGCATATTTAATATATGAAGATACGTTAAAACCAATATCAGTAGCTGGATGTCCACCAGATGCTTTTTCAGAAACAGGACAACTATGGGGGAATCCTCTTTACGATTGGAACTATATGGAGAAGACAGGCTATAAGTGGTGGATTAAAAGAGTAGAAGAAAGCTTAAAGCTTTATGATGTAGTTAGAATTGATCACTTTAGAGGTTTTGAAAGCTATTGGGAAATTCCTTATGGTGAAGATACTGCTATTAATGGTAAGTGGGTTAAAGGACCTGGAATTAAATTATTTAAGGCAATTAAAGAAACATTAGGTGAAATAAATGTTATTGCAGAAGATTTAGGGTATTTAACAGATGAGGTTATTGATTTCTTACAAGAAACAGGATTCCCAGGAATGAAAGTATTACAATTTGCTTTTGATGCAAGAGAAGAAAGTAATTATTTACCTCATACTTATACAAGAAATTGTATAGCATATACAGGAACACATGATAATGATACTTTTAGAGGATGGTTTGAGTTAACAGGAAGTAAGAGTGATGTTGAGTATTGTAAAGAGTATTTAGCATTATCAGAAGAAGAAGGATATAACTGGGGCTTTATAAGAGGAGCATGGAGTAGTGTTGCAAATGTTTCAGTAGCATTAATGCAAGACTTCTTAAATCTTGGAAATGAGACAAGGGTTAACTTCCCATCAACTTTAGGAAATAACTGGAAATGGAGAGCTAAAGAAGGTAGTTATAATACTGAATTAGCAGATAAAATTTACAAGTATACAAAAATGTATGGAAGATGTTAATTATAATAAAGGACTATTGCGTAAATGCAATAGTCCTTTGATTTTTTATTCATCATATATCAGTTACATATAACATAAATATAAATATATAAATTTATATTTTATGAGGCAAGGGTATGAATAAGAAATGTGTATATGATTTTTTTATAGGATTGCTTGCGCTTATGTTAACGTTAATGTTGATTATAGAAATTTTCATTAATATTCCCAAAGAGGTAAGTTGGACATTTTATTATATTGATAATATAGTCAGATTGATATTTATAGGTGATTACGTTACAAGACTTGCAATAAGTAAAGAAAAAAGGAAATTTATAAAAGAAAATTTAATAGATTTGTTTTCAATATTTTCTATAAGATTTTATGTTAGAGTTTTAGGTTTTACTATTATTCCTTCAAAAGTTAATTCTTCATATTGTATAAAAGCTATTAAATCTATTATGTTAATTATTTGTGCAATAAAATTTAAAATAAGAGTCAAGGATGAAATTAGAAAAAGTAGGTTAAATTTTTTATTAGTTGTTTCTACTATTTTTATAGTAATAGGGGCTGTATTAATATCTATAGTTGAAGGTATGTCAATAGGAGATGCTTTATGGTGGAGTTTTGTAACATTTACTACGGTTGGGTATGGTGATATTTTATTAAAAACTCAATTAGGTAAAGCAATTGCTGTTTTATTAATGATTATAGGTATAGGTGTTATAGGAGTTATAACAACTAGTATTACATTATACATAATAAATGGCGGTAAAAAGATAGAAAAAACATATGAGGAAAAAGTCATTGAAGATATTAAGAGTATGCTTGATAATTTTGATGATTTAAGTAATGAGGATTTAGACAATATTGTAAAGATACTAAAGGCTTTAAAGAAATAAATGGAAAAATATACTTGAAATTAATTTATTAATAACATAAAATTATATTATAGTTTTTAAATTTTGCGCAGGTGTGCTGGAATAGGCAGACAGGATAGATTGAGGGTCTATTGAGGGATTCCTCGTGTGGGTTCAAGTCCCACCATCTGCACCAATAATAGAACTGCATCAAAGGTATATGTGAATATATTTTTGATGTGGCTCTTTTTTTATAGAAATTTTCGGGAGGATTTATAAATGAAAAAAATAGTAATACTTGATGGTAAAACTTTAGGAGATATTAGTATAGAAAAACTTAATGAAATTGGAGAAGTGCAATATTATGAAGCTACAGATGAAAGTCAAGTAGTTGAAAGAATAAAGGATGCTAATATAATATTAACTAATAAAGTAGTGTTAAATAGAAATAACATGAAAGATGCAAAAAATCTTGAATTCATTGCAGAAACAGCTACAGGATTTAATAACATAGATATAGATTATGCTAAAGAGCATAAAATAGGGGTAGCTAATGTAGCTGGATATTCAACAAATGCTGTAGTTCAACATACATTTGCTAGTGCACTAGGACTATTAGATCAAGTAGTATATTATGATAGGTATGTAAAGGAGGGTGAATATTCAAAATCAGGATCTTTTACATGTTTAAATAAACCTTATTATGAAATTGAAAATAAAGTATGGGGAATTATAGGTCTAGGAGCAATAGGAAATAGGGTAGGAAAGATAGCAGAAGCTTTTGGTGCGGAGGTAATATATTATTCTACTTCTGGCAAAAACTCTTCTACTCAATTTAAAAAAGTATCTTTTGAAGAGTTATTAGAAAAAAGTGATATTATTTCTATACATGCTCCATTAAATGAAAATACAAAGGGATTAATTAATTATGAAGCATTAATTAAGATGAAGAGTAGTGCAATACTAGTAAATATGGGCAGAGGGCCTATTGTTGTAGAAAAGGATTTAGCTAGGGCTATTGAGGAAGAGCAAATAAGAGGGGCTGCGCTAGATGTCTATGAGACAGAGCCAGTTGGTGAAGATAATATTTTATTATCAATAAAAAATAAAGATAAGCTTCTTTTATCACCACATATTGCATGGGCAAGCATAGAGGCGCGTGAAAGATTATTTAATGAAGTTGTAGAAAATATTAAAGCTTTTTATAATGGAAAAGATAGAAATAGAGTTGATAAATAAAATAATTATGTTCATTGACAAATATAAAGCAATATAGTAATATTATAGAAAATAAAATAAATATTGCTAGGAATGAGAGTAGTAAAGAATCCATGGTTTTTCAGAGAGTAGACGGTTGCTGCGAGTCTATAAATTATATTTTTGAACTCGCTCATGAGCTATAAGGGTGAACTTTTAGTAGCTCTTATCGGTTAATACCGTTATTTTAATTAAGTATAAATTTTGGATGGTACCGCGTAAATACGCTCCAATGGAGGGTAATATTACGCGTTTTTTTTATTTATTACAATAATATGTTACTAATTTATTTTGTTTATATATAAGGGGGCATTTATACATGTTAAATTACAGTAAGTATAGGAGATTTGAAACAATCAGTTTGAAGGAAAGAACATGGCCAAATAATGTTATTGAAAAAGCACCAATTTGGTGTAGTGTTGATTTAAGAGATGGAAATCAAGCTCTTATAAATCCAATGAATATAGATGAAAAAGTAGAATTCTTTAATATGTTAGTTAAATTGGGGTTTAAAGAAATTGAAGTTGGTTTCCCTTCATCATCTCAGATTGAATTTGATTTTTTAAGAAGATTAGTAGAGGATAATTGTATTCCTGATGATGTAGTAGTACAAGTATTAACTCAGGCAAGGCCACATTTAATAGAAAGAACTTTTGAAGCTTTACAAGGAGTAAAACAAGCTATAGTTCATATATATAATTCAACTTCAGTTTTACAAAGAGATGTAGTATTCAATATGAGTAAAGAAGAAATAAAGAATATTGCAGTTGAGGGGACAAAGCTTGTAAAAAAATATACTTCTGATTTTGAGGGGAAAATATTTTTAGAATATTCACCTGAAAGTTTTACTGGAACAGAAGTAGAATATGCATTAGAAGTTTGTGATGCAGTTGCTGATGCTTGGGGTGCAACTAGTGAAAATAAGATTATTATAAATTTACCATCAACAGTACAAATGGATACACCAAATGTATTTGCTGATCAAATAGAATATATGTGTCAAAATTTTAAGAATAGAGATAGAATTATTGTTAGTGTTCATCCGCATAATGATAGAGGTACAGGTGTTGCTGATGCTGAGTTAGCTTTATTAGCAGGAGCAGATAGAGTTGAAGGAACATTATTTGGTAATGGAGAAAGAACAGGTAATGTAGATATATTAACGGTTGCATATAATATGTTTTCACATGGAGTTAATCCAATGTTAAATCTTGAAAATATAAATGATATAATTGAGATTTATGAAAGATGTGTAAAAATACCAGTACCGGTTAGACATCCTTATGCAGGAAATTTAGTATTTACTGCATTTTCAGGTTCACATCAAGATGCAATAAATAAAGGGATGAAGAAATATGAAGAAAGAGGCTCAAAAATATGGCAAGTACCATATTTGCCTGTTGATCCAAGTGATCTTGGAAGAGAATATGAACCATTAGTTAGAATTAATAGTCAATCAGGTAAAGGTGGAGTTGCATTTGTAATGGATCATTGTTTTGGATTTAAATTACCTAAATCAATGCAACAGGAATTTGCAGAAGTGGTACAAAAAATTTCTGAGAAAAAAGGTGAAGTTCAGCCAAACGAAATTATGGATGCATTTAAAGAGCAGTATTTATCTTTACAGGAACCTTTTAAATTAATAAGTATTTCTATATCAGATATCAATAGTGATACAGAGAAAACAACGAAAGTAAATGCTGTTATTAATTATAAAGGAGAAGAACGTGAAATAGAAGGTATAGGTAATGGACCAATAGATTCATTAGGTAAAGCATTATCTAATAGTAAATTAATAGATGTTAGTATAATTGATTATAAGGAACATGCATTGAGTACAGGTTCTGAAGCTGAAGCAGCAGCATATGTTTATATGAGTAGAAATGATACTAACAAAAAGACATTTGGTGTTGGAGTTGATAGTAATATTACGAGAGCTTCAATAAAGTCTATAATAAGTGCTTTAAATAGATTGTATGGAAGTAAATAAAAATTTTTATATTGATTGATTTGAAATTTATGTATATAATAAGCTTTATAAGTTAATATGTTCGGTTGAAGGTAATGGGAGAGCGATTTAGATCCACCGAAGAAGTAAATCTTTCAGGTATTAGGACCGTTACTGGACGAGCCTCTGGAGAGACTCATAAGAGCACCGAAGGAGCAAGGTTTAATTTAAAGTTAAACTGAAACTCTCAGGTAAAAGGACAGGGGATTAAGATTAGTTAAAAGTTAATAGTTAATAGTTAGTAGTTAAGGTTTAAACTCATTATTGAGTTTATTAGTTTTATCTTATGGATAGTAATTTACAACCAATTTTTAGGTTAGAGATAACAAGGAATAAGATTTAGATAACGAATTCTAATATTAAGATTGCATAAAAATTTAATCTTAATATTAGAAATTCACTTTATATTAAAAAATTCAGGTTACCTGAATTTTACCTTAGCGCCTAACTAAAAACTCTTAACTAAAAACTAACTCTAATCTCCTCCTATAAATTTATAATTTTAAGGAGGATTTTTTTATGGAATTTTTAAATGGAGTTGAAAAAGTATTAAATAGTATTGATGGGATAGTATGGGGGCCACCTTTGCTAATATTATTAGTAGGAACAGGAATATACTTTACTTTTAAATTAAAGTTAATACAAGTATTTAAATTACCACTAGCACTTAAATATTTATTTGTTAAAGATGATGAAGAAGGTGATGAAGAGGCAAAAGGTGATGTATCAAGTTTTGCGGCATTATGTACTGCTTTATCAGCTACAATAGGGACAGGAAACATCGTTGGTGTAGCAACGGCTATTGCAGCAGGGGGACCAGGAGCTTTATTTTGGATGTGGATTGCTGCATTTTTTGGAATGGCAACTAAATATGCAGAAGGAGTTTTAGCTATAAAATATAGGGAAGTAGATGAAAATGGACAAATGTCAGGTGGACCTATGTATTATATAGAAAAAGGTCTTGGTAATAAATTTTTAGCTAAAATGTTTGCTGTGTTTGGCGTAGGGGTAGCACTTCTTGGAATAGGTACATTTGGACAAGTAAATTCTATATCTAAAGCAGCATTAATATCTTTTAATATTCCTTTATGGTGTACTGCTATTATAGTAACTGTATTAGTTGCATTAGTAACTTTAGGTGGTATAAAAAGAATATCAAATGTTGCTGAAAAGATTGTACCATCAATGGCTATATTATATATATTAGGTGCATTATTAGTATTAGGATTTAATTTAAAAGAAATACCTTCAGCAATAATGTTAATAATAAATAGTGCATTTAATCCAAAGGCAGCATTAGGTGGTACAGCAGGTATTACTGTAGCTTTAGCCATTCAAAGAGGTGTTGGAAGAGGCGTGTTTTCAAATGAAGCAGGTCTTGGTAGTGCACCAATAGCAGCTGCTGCGGCTAAAACAAAATCACCAGTTAAGCAAGGTTTAATTTCAATGACGGGTACATTTATTGACACAATAATAATATGTACTATGACAGGTCTTGCAATTGTATTAACAGGAAGCTTTAACAGTGGTCTTGAGGGTGCTGAAATGACTACATTTGCATTTCAACAAGGATTACCATTTGCAGTTATAGGAAAGTATATAGTAAATATAGGATTAATTTTCTTTGCATTTACTACTATAATAGGATGGAATTATTATGGAGAAAGATGTATTCAATATTTAACAGGTGTAAAGGGCATTATATTTTATAAGATAATATTTATTGTTTTTGTAGCAGTAGGTCCATTCTTATCACTAGATTTAGTATTTATAATAGCTGATATAGTAAATGGATTGATGGCATTACCTAATTTAGTTGGATTAATTGGATTAAGAAATGTAGTAATAAATGAAACTAATGAGTTTTTTCAAGAATTTAAGAGGGAACAAAGTAATGCTTTAGAGAAAGTTTATGAAATAGAATAATGAAAAAGTTGAATCTGTTATAGGTTTTAGATTATAAATTTAGCCTATAACAGATTTTTTTATTATATATGTATTTTTAAAATTATGGTTACTTTAGTAATAAAAATATACTTAAAAAGGTAAAATAAAGTATAGGAGGTAAATATGATTTATAAATATCCAAAGGTGTAGCTTTAAAATATAGATGGAAAAGTGAAGCCACTAAAGAGTATTTTAAAATTATAGGAGAGTTTAAGATGAAAAGTAATATTAAATACAGAGGTTTAAATAGTTATGTTTTATCTGATAAGAAAACTATGCTTTATAAATTTGCTATGATAATTATTTTATCTTCATTGATGATTGTAACTATATTTAGTACAATAAAAATTAAAATTTCTCAAAGTGTTACAAATGTAAGATATATAAGTGAAGAAACAGGAAATGATAACATAAACGATAGTATTGAAGAGGAAAATAGTGCAGATGTAAATTCAGATATAAGTAATGAAAAAGTAGTAGAGGTAAATTTGAATGTTAATTTGGATGATGATAAGATAGAATTTTTAAATAAAATATCTCATGGCGCTATTAAAAGTTATGAGGAGTATGGGATTTTACCATCAATTACTATAGCTCAAGCCATATTAGAATCAGGATGGGGGCAATCAGACCTTGCAGTTACCCATAATAATTTATTTGGAATAAAAGCAGATTCTAGATGGAGCGGAGCCATTGCAACAGTCTCTACAAGTGAAAATTATAATGATACTACTATAGCTAACTTTAGAAAGTATGATAATATTGAAGATTCAATTGAAGATCATGGAAGATTTCTATATGAAAATTCAAGATATGCGGAATCAGGATTATTTTCAGGAAAGAATTATAAAGAACAGGCGCAAGCATTAGAAAATGCAGGGTATAGTACAGTTAGAAATGCAGATGGGGTAGCAGTTTATGCAGATAAATTAATTGCATTAATAGAAAAATATAATTTAATGGAATATGATAATAAAGTTAAATAGTAATATTAATAAAAGAGTTAAATGATTAAGGATTTATAAACATTTAACTCTTATTTTATGTGAATATAATTAATATTTTTCTGTAAATGTACGCTCATTTGGAAGAATTTCAATTTTCTTTTGGTAAAGTTCATCAACTCTAATGAACCTATTACCTTTTTTTATATCTTTAATATATTTAGTTATAGAAGAATCATCTCCTTGAACTTCCATTTCAACCATACCATTTTCCATATTTCTTACCCAACCAGTTAAATCATACTTTCTTGCAGTCATAGTACAAAAAAATCTAAATCCAACACCTTGGACACGACCATCTACTATTATGTAATATCTAACCATAAAATCCTCCTAAAAATAATATAATCTATTATAGATTATATCATATGTGATTTTGATGTTAATAATATGTTTATTTATAATTTTAAATTATAATATTTATAAAAAAACAGAATTATATACTATGAATGTATATAATTCTGTTTTTTATAATACTATTGAGAAAGCACTTCAGTAAATGCTGATTCGTATAATTTTAAAGTTTCTTGATTTAAATTAGTAAATAAGACACATTTATCTAATATAGAATCAGAAGGATATGCAGCTGGATTATTTTTAGTTTCATCATCAAGTAAATCATATGCTGCAGTATTAGGAGTAGAATATCCTATATAATCAACATTTTCTTTTGCGTTTTCAGGATCGCATAAGAAGTTGATAAATGCTTCAGCACCAGCTTTATTAGGAGCATCCTTAGGAATACATAAAGCATCAACCCATTTATTTGAGCCTTCTTCTGGAATAACATATTTCATGTCAGGATTTTCATTCATTATATATATTGCATCTCCAGACCAAACAGCAGCAAGCATTTTTTCACCTGTAATCATATTATCTTTGACTTCATCAACAACGTAAACAGGATTTGTTAATTTTCTTTGTTCTAATAATTCATCTTTAGCTGCATCTATTTCACTAGGAACATCTGAATTAATAGAATATCCAGCTTTAATTAAAGCTATAGCTAAAGAATCTCTTAAAGAATTAAACATATATACTTCATCTTTATATTTGCTATCCCAAAGTATATCCCAACTAGTTACAGGTTCTGTAATTCTAGAACTGTCATAGATAATACCAATAGTACCCCACATATATGGCACAGAGTATTCATTTGTTGGATCGTAAGATAAGTTTTTATAATTTTCACCTATATATTGATAGTTAGGAATATTGTTATAATCTATTGTTTCTAGCAAATCTTCTTGTATCATTTTTTCAATCATATAATCAGAAGGAACTACTAAGTCGTATGTACCAGGATTAGTTTTTACCTTTTGATACATGATTTCATTAGTATCATAAGTTGAGTAATTAACTTTAATTCCAGTTTCTTTTTCAAATTTTCTAATTAGAGCTTCATCAATATAGTCTCCTACATTAAAGAAATTTATTGTTCCATTTTCACCAACATTACTATTTCCACAGCCAGTGAAAAGAGAAGCAGTTAATATTGCAGCAGCTGCTAATGCAACTAAAGATTTTAATTTTTTCAATCTACACACCCCTTGAAGTAAATTCTTTTCTATTAACAATTAATAATAAAATTAATACTGTAATAAACATTAAAGTTGATAATGCATTTATTGATGGATTGATACCTTTTCTAGCCATGGAGTATATTTCTATAGAAAGATTAGTAACTCCAGGACCTGTTGTAAAGAAACTTATTACAAAATCATCAATAGACATAGTAAATGCCATTAATAATCCTGCAAATATCCCCGGCTTTATTTGAGGAAGTATTATTTTCCACATTGCATAACCAGGTGTTGCACCTAAATCTAAAGCTGCTTCAGTTATATTATGAGGTAATTGCTTTAATTTTGGTAATACTGATAATATTACATAAGGAATATTAAAAGTAATATGTGCTAAAAGCATTGTTCCAAATCCAAATTGAGCATTTATCCCTATTTTATTTAAAATAGGAAATATAAAAATAAATAAACTCATAAGTGAAATACCTGTAACTATATCAGGATTTAATACAGGTAGATTATTTATATTTAGTAGTGTTTTTTTAGGAACACCTTTCATTCTATGAATTCCTATTGCAGCTAAAGTTCCAATTATAGTTGCTATAATTGAAGCAAGTACAGCAATTATTAATGTATACTTTAATGCATCCATTATTCTTGTGTTTTGGAAAAGCTCACTATACCATCTTAATGTGAATCCATTCCATTTTGCAGTTGATTTTGAATCATTAAAGGAGAATATCATTAAGGTAACTATTGGTGTATATAAAAACACAAAAATAATTAGTAGATAAAATCTTTTAATGAAAGATTCAAGCTTTTTAACCATAATATACGTCCTCCTTATTATTTATCATCAGTACCTTCAAATTTATTCATGAAGGCCATAGATATTAAAATTATTATCATCATGAAAATTGCAATTGCAGATCCAAAGTTCCAATCATCCATTGAAGTATATTGAGTTTCAATTAAATTACCAAGTAGCATGTATTGGCCTCCACCTAATATTCTTGAAATAACAAAGGTAGAAACAGCAGGCATAAATACCATAGTAATACCAGAAATTATTCCAGGCATACTTAGAGGGAAAATTATTTTTGTGAAAATTTCCTTTCTACTTGCACCTAAATCTGAAGCTGCATTAATTAAATCAGTATCCATCTTTATTAATACAGTATAAATAGGTAAAATCATAAATGGTAAAAAGTTATAAATCATACCTAATAAAACTGCAAAATCATTATAAAGAAGATTAGCGCGTGCAAAGCCTAGGGTAACTAAAAGAGAATTAATTAATCCGTTTTTACCTAGAATAGGTAGCCAAGCATAGGTTCTTAATAAGAAATTCATCCACATTGGTATTATAAATAGCATAATTAAAATATTTCTTTTACCTTCACGCATTTTTGAAATTAAATACGCAACGGGATAACCTAAAATAAGGCAACCTAAAGTAGCTTCTACAGCTAAAAGAATACTTCTTCCAAAAACTTTTAAGTATTTAGGGTCCATTAATCTTTGAAAATTCTCTAGTGAAAAATGATAACTATCTCCAGATTTTATTGTGAAACCAAAAAATACTACTATTAATAGTGGAATAACAATAAAAAGTGAACTCCACACAACATAAGGTGCTGCAGGTAAAGCACTTTGATTATTTTTCTTTCTCATAGTCTTTCACCTTTCTCATTATATGTATTGATTCTGGATCTATTATTAAACCAACAGTGTTTCCGACAGTTGCGCTTTTTATATTATGAATAATCCAAGTATTATTTTCTGTAATAACTTCAATTTCGTAATGAACTCCTTTGAAGGTAACAGAGTTAACTTTACCAGTTAACATTCCTTTATCGGCAGTAGTTATTTCTATATCTTCAGGTCTAATTACAACGTCAATGTCCTCAGATGGATTAAAACCACTGTCTACACATTTAAATATAGTATCTGCAAATTTAACTTTATAATCCTCAAGCATTATTCCATCTAAGATGTTACTTTCTCCAATAAAGTCAGCAACAAAAGCATTTGCTGGTTCATTATAAATATCTTCAGGAGATCCCATTTGTTGTATTTTTCCCTTGTTCATTACAACTATTGTATCAGACATAGTAAGAGCTTCTTCCTGATCGTGAGTTACAAAGATAAAAGTAATACCAAGTCTTTTTTGAATTTTTTTAAGTTCTAATTGCATTTCTTTTCTAAGCTTTAAGTCTAATGCACCAAGAGGCTCATCTAATAAAAGAACTTGAGGTTCATTAACTAATGCTCTTGCAATTGCAACTCTTTGTTGCTGACCACCACTAAGTGAGTCTACAGATCTTTTTTCAAAACCTTCTAATGCTACCATTTTTAGCATTTCATGAACTTTTTTATCAATTTCATTTTTAGGTAGTTTTTTAATTTTTAGACCAAAAGCAATATTTTCATAAATATTCATATGAGGAAATAAAGCATACTTTTGGAATACTGTATTTAATTGTCTTTTGTAAGGAGGTACATCAGAAATATCATTTCCGGCAAAGACAACCTTTCCACTGTCAGCAGTTTCAAATCCTGCTATTATTTTAAGAGTCGTAGTTTTACCACAGCCACTAGGACCAAGCAATGTTAAAAATTCATTTTTTCTTATATTCAGCGAAAGATTATCTAAGACAGTATTATCACCATAAACTTTAGATACACCTTGTATTTCTATAATATTTTGACTCAAAAAAAACACCTCTTTCTTTAATATTAAAAGGAAACACCTTATCACATTTTTCTAATGAGTATATATAAATTTATCTAAAATGATGGGGGAGTAGAAATCCAAATAACCTTAGCTGTAGTTTTACCATCATTACTGATATAGTGATTTGCTCTAGGTTTAAAATAAAAACTTTCGTTTTTACGGACTTTATAAGATTTATCTCCTAAATGTAGAGTTATACTTCCAGATAATACATATCCAAATTCTTCGCCTTCATGAGGTTCTTCTTCTAGATATTTCCCACCAGATTCAATTGTTATCATTATAGGTTCCATTTCATTTTTTTGTGCATTAGGAACTAGCCACATTAATTTATATTTCAAGTCAGAATTTTCAGTTTCAAACATATCTTCGTATGTATAAGTTATTTTTTCATCCTTATCGTCACTAAAAAATTCTTTTAGGTTTGTCCCTAGTATTTCAAGAATGTCTATTAGTGTTGCTATAGAGGGAGAAGTTAAATCATTTTCTACTTGAGATATAAATCCCTTAGATAATTCACATCTATTAGCAAGTTCTTCTTGTGTTAATCCTTTTTCAATTCTCATTCGTTTAATTTTATCACCAATTTGCACAATTTCACCTTGCCTTTCATTTTGTTTGATAATAACTATTACTAAACTAAAGGTT